>ERZ651776.162-NODE-162-length-98817-cov-6.941888_pt1 | contig 98817 bp, 58 predicted proteins | sample MGYA00514761_ERZ651776 | MGnify/ENA metagenome assembly ERZ651776 | reverse complement strand
GGCGAGAGCGCCTCTCGACCTGTGGTCCTATATCGCTTGGGCTCGTTACAGAGAGCACCACGAGTGCGAAAACTACTTGCTCGAAAAAGAGTGCCCAGAACCGACGGACGAACAATACGCTAAATTTGTCCAGGATCGGCAACCAGCTTAGAGGAGAACAGCGACTGAGAGATAGATCATTGAGAAAGAGAGAGAGAGAGAGAGAGAGAGAGAGAGAGAGAGAAAGAGAGACACACACACGCACTAATATTTTAAAACACACACGCATGCGAGACTTTTTGCACATTTTCTTTTTTGAGCTTCTTCTTCTTCTCTCTTCGCTTTTTTTTTGTCTCCTACGAGAAGAGTAGGGTTGGATCTTCACATTAAACACCACCACCTTTGCCTCTTCTCCGCGTTGAGGAGCCCATCATATTTTCTCGCTTACGGTCGTAGTATTGCTGTTACGAGAGCGAGAGCGTATTACGTCGTCGAAAACAGCATCGGGGCAGAGGAGGCCCGCGTAGTTTGTTTTGCGTAGAGTAATTCCTCTTTCTCCTAGTATTGTTTTTTGCGCTGCTTTTGTTGGAATTTCATCATCCGAAAGAGAGAGAAAAAAGAACGCATCAGACGAAGACAGAGGAGACGGGATATTATACCACGACTACGAGTTGAAGAGAGAGAGAGAGAGGCGTTTTAGAGAACAACGTTTAAAGTAGACGAAAGAGCGCATAGAAGAATCAGAAGAAGAATTTTAGCAGAGAGAGAGAGAGAGAGAGAGAGAGAGGGAAAACAACAGAACCAACGAGGACGAAAGAAGAAAAAAGTATGGTGTACGTGAAAGGAGAGGACGGGTTATCGGTGCAAGACTTGACTAAACTAGACATTTCCTCGCTGAACCCTTTATCGCCGGAAATCATCTCCAGACAGGCGACGATTAACATCGGGACGATTGGACACGTCGCGCACGGGAAGTCCACGGTGGTGAAAGCTATTTCCGGCGTGCAGACGGTTCGTTTTAAGAACGAATTGGAAAGGAACATTACGATTAAACTCGGGTACGCGAACGCGAAAATATACGAGTGCGAAGATCCGAAATGTCCGAGACCGGACAGATATTGCGCGTATTCGAGTTCGAAACCGGACGATCCGGATTGTTTGGTGAAAGATTTTGAAGATAAGAAGATGAAACTGATTAGACACGTCTCTTTTGTCGATTGCCCGGGGCACGATATTCTGATGGCGACGATGTTAAACGGCGCCGCGGTTATGGACGGGGCGTTACTTTTAGTCGCCGGGAACGAGACGTGTCCGCAACCGCAAACGAGCGAGCATTTAGCCGCGGTGGAGATTATGCGATTGAAACACATCATCATTTTGCAAAACAAAATCGATTTGGTTCAAGAAAACGCCGCGGCGAATCAGTACGATCAAATTTGTAAGTTTATTCAAGGGACCATCGCAGACGGAGCGCCGATTGTGCCAATCTCTGCGCAGTTGAAGTATAACATCGACGCGGTGTGCGAGTACATCGTGAAGAAGATTCCAGTTCCGGTGAGAGATTTCACGTCCCCGCCGAATATGATTGTCATTCGATCCTTCGACGTGAACAAACCGGGCGCGGAAGTAGACGACATTCAAGGCGGCGTCGCCGGTGGTTCCATTTTACAAGGCGTTTTAAAAGTTGGACAAGAGGTGGAAATCCGACCAGGGATTGTCTCTAAAGATGCGGAAGGTGCCGTAACCGCGACGCCAATCAAAACGAGAATCGTCTCCTTATTCGCCGAACAAAACTTGTTGCAATACGCCGTCCCGGGCGGTTTAATCGGCGTCGGCACAACGTGCGATCCAACCTTAACCAGAGCCGATCGCTTAGTCGGTCAAGTTCTTGGTCAAGTCGGATGCTTGCCGTCCGTATTCACCGAATTGGAGGTGAACTTTTTCTTACTGAGAAGACTTTTAGGCGTCAAGACGCAAGGCTCGGAAAAAGCCGGCAAAGTCTCCAAGTTGAGCAAAGGCGAAGTGTTGATGTTGAACATTGGATCTATGTGCACCGGCGCGAGAGTCGTCGCGGTCAAGAACGATTTGGCAAAGATGCAATTAACCTCTCCGGTGTGTACCAAAGAGGGCGAAAAAGTCGCGATTTCTAGAAGAATCGAAAAGCACTGGCGTCTCATCGGTTGGGGCTCCATCCAAAACGGCACCGAAATCGCCGTATCCGGAAGCAAGTAACCGCGCGAAAACGTAAGAGGACGAGAAGAGAAAGAATTTAATTAAAAAGTACTAGGATAAAGAAAAACAACAACAACAACGGCGAGAACGGATTCGCACAATTTCAATTGCACGTGTCAGAGAGAGATATAGTAAGAGTTTTAATTCAGATGCGTTGTTTCGTTCGTAAGTGTTGTTTGTTCGTTTTTCTCTCTCGTTTATTTCTCGGCCGCCGCCACAAAAAACTCTTCACTTCAACACAGCGCTCGTCGGTGCGCGAATACTCACACTAAGCATCATCCGAAAAAAGCCCGTACAGCAGTAGCGCGTAATAATAATGTCCACCTCCCCGTGGGTCGCTCTCGCGGCGAAGCGAGAGGACCCGAACGCCGCTCTCAAACGTTTCGACGCAGAAACGTTTCGTCCGCCACCTCGAAATCTCCCGAACGAAACCATCTGCGTCGTCGACGCGAACGCCATCGTGAAAGGACAAAACTTGAGCAATTTGTCCTCAAAAAGCACCAAAGAGGAGGGGGGAGAATTGCTATTCAAAGAGTTGGTGACGACGTCGGCAGTCCTCAAGGAAATTAAAGACGAACACGCGCGAATGAGGCTGCAAAACGACCCGAATTGGCAGCGGTTGCGCGTCTCGGAAGCGGACGAGGAGACGGTGTCGCTCGTGAAACGGTTCGCGCGATTGACGGGGGACATTGGGCAGTTATCGGAACCAGATGTTAACGTCATCGCGTTAGCGTTAAAGTTAGAGAGAGAGAAGTGCGATGGGGATTTGAGTCACATTCGGACGGTTCCGCCGCCGGCGAGGAAATATCGACGCAAAGCGAGCAAGACGGGCGCGAAGCCGCTTCCGGGATGGGATTTCGTGAGCAACGCGGAGGATTGGAAAGAATTAGACGAGATGAACGCGGAGATGGAACGGATGGAGAAAAAGTTAGTGGTTGGGGAGGACGTCTCCGAACGGTTCTCGAAGATTGCGTTGGAGAAGGAGAAATTGTTGCAGAGAGGGTTGGAGGCGAAGAGTTTAGTGAAAGACGACGGGGACGAGAAAGAACGAAAAGAAGAAAAAGAAGCGGCGAACGAAGAAGGCGCGAACGACAACGACGACGACGAGTGGGAACCGGCGATTTCTAGAACCACGCGAGTGAGAAGAATGAAACGAGAACAAAGAAACAGAGAGCGCGAGGATGAAATAGAAAAAGAACGAGAACAAATAAAAGCCGCAGAGATGCAACAACAACAAGAAGAAAAAGAAGAAGAAGAAGGAGATGAAGGCGTGGACGAAAACGCCGGCGTCTCCTTTTTTCAATCCGAACCGGGAGAGATTCCAGACACTGACGAAGACGACGACGATGAAGAAGAAGAAGAAGGAAACGACGACGACGCGCTCAGTCAATACACGGAGAAAACGCAAATCTTGACCGAGGAGCAACAAAAGCACGAACAAAAACGGCAAAACTCTCTCGTTTCCGTCGTCACCGCCGATTACGCCATGCAAAACGTCATCTTACAACTCGGTTTGAAACTGTTCACCCCAGACGGCATGCGCGTGAAAGAAGTCAGACGATGGGTCTTGCGTTGCCACGCGTGCGAAACCGTCACTGCCAACACGCAACGCGTCTTCTGCCCAAAGTGCGGCAACAACGCCTTGGAACGGGTTGAAAAATTCACCGGCTCGGACGGCGCCGAACACTACGGCGTCCGAAACAAACACGTCTTGAAAGGCACGAAATATTCAATCCCGATGCCTAAATCCGGCCGAACGGGTAAAAAGATGGAACCCATCCTCCGCGAAGATCAACTCATCGGACGTAAAATCACCAAAAAAGAGCGCGAATTGAACAACATCTCCAAGAAAACCGAAGACGTGTTCAACTGCGAGTTTAGCGAGGATAAATACGGCGAATACAAACACGTCGGCGACGCGCAAAAGACGATCATAAGCATCGGCGGCGGGAACGTCAAGAAGAATCCAAACGAGAGGAAACACGTCGCCACGAATAGAAGACGCAAGTAGTAGTTTTAGTAGTAGTAATACGAGTATAATACTAATAGAGTATTATGAGTGCAGTTTCGCTGAAAAGAAGATGTCTCTCGTCTCGCTCTCTTTTCTCGCAAACAAAGTCTATTTTCACACATAAGGGGGGCTTTATCCCTTCCATCATTCTCTTTCTTTAATAATAACAATAACGAAGAATACGCGCGAAACAACGCGTAGTATTAGTAGTACAACTGTAGTGTTTTATTCGATCACAACCTCTCTCTATTTTCAACAACGCCTTCTCTGCCACGCACCACGCGCGCATAATACTACCACGAATAGAAAAGAGAGATCATTTGGATGATTTCTTGTCGTAATAGCTTTGAATTTCCTTTCGTCTTTCCCAGTGCGAATACTTCCAAACCGCCCCGGCGACTAAACCTAAGGACATCCCGATGACGGCTTCTTTCACGAGGTAGACTTTTTGCGCCACGCCGTGGTACACCGTGGGGCCTGCCATTTTATACGCGTGATATCTCAAACACCGACGAATAAAATCTGATGAAATTGGATCTCCTTCTTTTTCTAATGAGAGACAAAAACCTCGCAGCCTTTTAGGGTTTAAGACCCTAAATGACTACACGCAAAAATTTTCAAAATTCTTTTGCTTGTGAAAAAACAACGAAGACGGCATTTTATATCACACAAAGCACACACATACAAGGATGAGGAATACTCGCACTGCTACTATTCAATCGATCGACCCCTCGTCGGTGCACAGAATATGTTCCGGCCAAGTCATCTTGGACATCTCCTCGTGTGCGAAAGAACTCATCGAGAACAGCGCAGACGCCGGGGCGACGAACGTGGAAATTCGAATGCGAGAGTTTGGATTGGAATCCGTCGAGGTGAGCGATAACGGTTCCGGAGTTGCGAGAGAGGACGTGAAGATGTTGACGATGAAATACGCGACGTCGAAACTGAGAACGTTTACGGATTTAGAGGATGGGGTGGATACGTTTGGGTTTCGAGGCGAAGCGTTGTCGTCCTTGTGTGGGACGTGCGAGCGATTGATAATCACCACGAGAACTTCGAGCGACGAGGAAGGCTTGAAGGTGACGTTTGATAAAAACGGCGACGTCGAGACGGAGGAGATTTGCGCGCGGTCGGTTGGAACGACCGTGAGAGTTGAGAAGTTATTTCATCCCTTACCGGTGAGACGGAAACAGTTTGAACGAAACAAAGCGAAAGAGTACGCGAAGTTGTTGCGGGTTTTACAAGGCTACGCGTTGGCCTCGGAAACGAGCGGGTGTCGATTCGTCGCCACGCACCAGCAAGGTAAAAACGGCGCCAGGCAAACGGTGTTGCAATGTCGAGCGTCTGTTTCAAATGGTGGTGGTGGTGGTTTCCGCGATCGCGTGGCGTCGGTTTTCGGCGCGAGAACGGCGGAGAGCGTGTTTGAAATCGACATCGGTTTAGAGCGAGAGAAGAGCGCGGATGAAATTTTAGAAGAAGAAGTAAAAGAAGAAGAAGAAGAGGATGTAGAGGATGTAGATAACGACGACGACGATCGTTTCGGACGATGTACAGGGTGGGTCTCTTTGCCCGGTCTCGAAAATAAGAAAACCTCCGCGCGAGCTTCGGCAGATCGGCAATTCTTTTACGTCAACGGACGCCCGGTAGATTATCCGAAAATCGCGAAAACTCTGAACGAAACGTTTCGCGCGTACAACGCGACGACGACGAACGCAAATTATCCGTCCTGCGCATTGAATTTTGAAGTGCCGAAACATCTCGTGGACGTGAACGTCTCTCCTGATAAGAGAACGGTCATGTTTACGAACGAACACGACATATTGATGTACTTTAGGAACGGGATCAAGAAAGCGTTCGAACGCGCGGTTGGCGGGAACGGAGAAAGAGGGTCGGCGGATGGTCTCGTGAGGAATTTTAGAGCAACCGGGGTGGATCTGTCGCAGCTGCCGATGACGCCCGCAGACGCGTTGATTGATGGCCCGATGAAGGGTACGATGATGATTGATACCGATGAGTTTGAAGTGATTGACGACAGCGATGGAGAACAAGGAAAAGAAGGTATCGCTTGCGCGTTACCCATGCCGCCGATCCAAGTCAAAGAGGAGAAGCCGATGCGAGTTTCCGCCGACGCTTCGACGCAACAACAACAACAGCAGCAGCAAACAGATTTGCAAGCCTTTGGTTTCACTCGAGAAGCTGTACCTGCCACGCAAAGGAGAAACGCAGCCGTTATCGATAAGATTGCGGCCGAAATCGCCGCGGTTGAAAACACGGAGACCAAGTTTCAATCGTTACCGGAGACATACAAGGAACGCGCGGTGATGTTACCGTCGGATTCGGAAAACGACGAAGACGACATTATGGATGCAGATTTCGACCCATTCGCGATGAAAGCGACGATGGCGGGTAAAATTTCGTCGAAGAAGCGCAAAGTAATCGATGATCTAAACGCGACGACCGAAGCGGAGGAGAATGAAATAATTGAAAACGACGCAGACGGCGAGAAAGAAAATAACTTTGAGCATCGAAACGCTCAACAACAACGACAACAACAGCAAACGCTTAAAGAAGTCGAGTTTAACATCGATGTCGTTCGCGTAAAGAGGTTGAAACGAGCGAAAAGAGAGAAACGTTTAGCGCTCGAAAGGGAGAAAAAAGCCTCCGCGGATGCCGAGTTGCTGAAAGAAGCTTCTTTACACAACCAAGATAACGCGGCGGCAACCAACGCGCTCATCCGGCGGTTCGATAAATCCGAGTTTGCCAACGTTCGCGTCGTCGGACAGTTCAATCTCGGCTTCATCATTGTCGTTCGCGACAATACCGATATATTCATCGTCGATCAACACGCCAGCGACGAGATTTACAATTTCGAGCGACTACAAAAAACGACGACGTTGAACAAGCAACCGTTGATTCAACCGCAACGGTTGGAACTGTCACCGGCGGAGGAACAGATCGCGAGATCGAACGAAAAGACGTTCTTAATGAACGGGTTTGGGTTTTGTGACGTTGCAACATCTCCTCCCAACTTTCCGGGCGATGAATCCTCCTCCTCTCGCTTGGCGCTCGCCGCGGTCCCGTTTAGCAAAGACACCGTCTTCGACGCCTCGGACGTCCACGAACTCGTCGCAATGCTCGACGAGGGAGAATACGCCGTCCCAGTTCGTTCTCAACTTTCCGTCGGTTTATTAAAAAACTCCGCCGCCGATGCCGGCGGTAGTACTAAAACCGTCCTCCGTCCGAGTAAAGTCCGAAACATGCTCGCCATGAGAGCCTGTCGGTCGTCGATCATGATCGGCGCGCCTTTGAGTCGACGCAGGATGAAGAAAATCTTGCAAAACTTATCCGCGTTGGAGAGGCCGTGGAACTGTCCTCACGGAAGGCCAACCATGCGACACGGCTGTCGATTGTAATATTATAATATTTAGCTATTTTTAGGGGATTTCGACACCCACGCACAAGACAAAAACTTCAGAAGAAATGAAGTGGCCACCCGCGCTTATAATCCCATCTGCTTTGGAAGACTCTCAACAGTTCATCGATGGTACTCCCGAATCATTCATATGCGCGATAACGCTGAGAGTTATGAAAGAGCCAGCTTTGTCGGTGAAATCTGGGCGAACGTACGAGCGAGAAGCGCTTCAGGAATGGGTGGAAAAAAGAGGGACGGACCCGTTAAATCCATCCGCGCGAATGGATGTCGAAGATATCGCGCCGAACTTTGCGATTCGCGATTTGATCGAGCAGCACGTGAAAGACGCCGCGCTGCGTTTCCTCGTGATGAATGAGAGCAATGTTGGAAGTAAAAATAGTAATGATAATACTATTGATACTAATATTGATAATAATAATAACGGTAGTAGTAATAGTGTTCGTGAACGAGATGATGACGATGATGACATCAGAGAAAGATTTCTGTTTCCAAGACGCCGCGTGGTTGCCATCGCGCCGGAGTTCAAAGTGACGAGCGTCGAGTTTCCAGATCCGGCAAAGAACGAGCCGAGAGGAAAGTTTTTCCGATTCAAGATGGTCGATTTAACAAACGTCGTCGGCGAGTGGGCGTGCGAAGATGCGGAAGCGTATAAGACGCAGGAAATAAAAGGCGGTTCTGGAGCGTCGTTCGTAGCGAGAAGGAACGGGACAGAAGATGGAAACAAAGCCATTTGCGTTTGGGGCGGTCCAAAGGGCGAAGGGGTTGGGTGTTGGAACCCGGCTGGATACGCCAAAGAGAACGATTGGGAAGTTGGAGATACGGTGACGTTGTTGAATTACAGCGAATCGCACGCCATGCCACCTCTTACTTTTCCTCTCAGTATCTCTGAGTATAAAACGCACTCGCAAACTGGGTGGAACTTGCCCGGGGAAATGATTCGATTTGGAAACGCAGGTTTAGTCGGTCACTGGTGGAAAGAACTCGACGTGGAGTTTGTACTCGACAAATCCAACGTCGGAATTCGAGTTTGTGGCGTACACACGGACGCGCTTTACGAGAGCTTATGTTTTAACGTCAAAGCGCTTCGCTCGGACGGCCAGTGGCACGACGTTCCTTTGAGTTGTGACAAAGTCGCGTGGGGACGCGCTTTCGCGCAGCCGATTGACGACGCGAGGTCTATTCGAGTCACGTGGCCGGACACAGATCTGCATAAACTTCCCGGCTCGACGTACAGATCCGGAGGCGGGCTTCACGCAAATATTGTCGGGTGTTCGACGAGTATAGACGTCCTTTCCGTTTCAGAAAACGGGTTGCAATTCCATTTCGATACGGATGCGATGGCGGCTGCGTTTGGCGGAGATAAAAATTGGCCCGGAACGTACGTCTGCCACGCGCTTCGTACAGGTGTAACAGGTCCCGTTACATTCGAAAAGTCTTCTTCTTCTTCTTCTTCTTCTTCCAAGAAAGGCGTGCGCTTTTTGTTCGCGAAGATGAAAACGAGCGACGACGTAAACGACGACGAAAGCGACCCGCTCGGCGTGGGAAGCTTCGTGGAAAAGGACGCAAACGATTGGCGCGTCGGCGATATCCTACTTCTCGAAAAAAAAATCGCGAAAGGCGAAGAAGACCAATTGCCGCAGAAAGGATCCGACGCGTGGCTCGAGATTAACTTTCCAGAACCGAAAAAGAAGACGACGAAAATGGAGGAATATCCCACCGTATGATGAAAATATTATTAGTCATTTGCTGCGTTTGTAAAATACTGTGCTGTAAAATACTGTCAGCGTATGCATATGCCATACGTAGTACTATTCTCGCTCGCGTATTTGTTCAATTCAATTTAAAATACCCTAAACAACAAGACGCCGAATTTGGTTCAACAAACAACTCTCAAGCCGCATTGTAATCGCTCTGTTTGATTACACGACACAACAGCTCTACGCGGCAACACCAACACAAACGACAAAGAATATAAGACAAAGACCTGAGATCATGTCCAAAGAAAAGAAAGAGAAGAAAGAGAAGAAAGAAAAGAAAGAGAAGAAAGACTCTGAATCTCCCACGGGATCTCCCTCGAAAGAAAAGAAAGAAAAGAAAGAGAAGAAAAGGAAAGAGCCGGAACCTGCGACCATCGAGAATACTAAGGAGGAGGACACGAAGAAGGTACGCAGTATTCGTTGTTTTATGTCGCGCTCGTCGACGTCTTTTCTCTCTCTCTTGACGCGAGAGTGATTAAAACGAGAGAGAGATTAGATTGATTTCGTGAGAAAGAGGCGCCGCCGCCACCCTCCTTTTCCCCTGTTTTACCAAACTAACACCAAAAATTTTCTTATTATTACGCAGGACGAGGAAGATGACGATGGCGATTTCAAAGTGCACAAAAAGTCGGACAAGCAAATAGTCGGCGGGAAAGTCTTGGACACGTTCGAAGACGAAACGTTATCCTGCCGAGACTGCGCGGAAGACTTTGTGTTTACCTCTGGCGAGCAAGAGTTTTACGCTTCGAAAGGGTGGGAAAACAAGCCGACGAGATGCGAGGCGTGCAAAACGGCGAAGAAAGCGAGGTTTGGAGAAGATAAGCCGAAGTGTTACGCGTACGAAAGAGGCGAGTGCACCAGAGGAGAGAATTGCAGGTTTTCGCACGGGTCTGAACCGACGTACGGGGGCGGCGGCGGCGGCGGCGGCGGCGGCGGCGCTCCGGTGTGCTACGCGCATCAAAGAGGCGAGTGCACCAGAGGCGATTCGTGCAAGTTCTCGCACGAAGAAGGCGGAGGTGGCGGTTCCCGACCGCCGTCGAGAGGTGGCGGTGGCGGTGGCGGCGGTGGTGGCGTCTGCTTTGCGTTTTTGAAGGGTGAGTGCACGAGAGGCGATTCGTGTCGATTTGCTCACGATAAAAACGCCGCCCCGCCGAAAGCTTCCGGCTCGTGTTACGCGTTCCAAGAAGGGAGGTGCGATCGAGGCGACGCGTGTCGATTTCAGCACAATTAATGCACTGCGTGAAAACCGTGTTTGTGTGTGAGTGTGTGTGTGTGTGTGAAGGAGAGAGAGAGAGAGAGAGAGAGAGAGAGAGAGAGAGAGAAAGAGAGAGAGAGAAAGAGAAAGAAAGAGATACGAAGAAGCGCGTGAGAGCAAGCATCGTATCGTGAGTTACTATATATAAAAACCATATTATAATATCAATATTATTACAAGTCTTGAGTTGAGGAAAAAATACGGGTACTTTCGTTCGTTCGTTTCTTTTCCATCATTCGCTCGCTAATGCTTTCGACTCTCTTCAATCGTCTACGTCCATCTTGTCGTCGCCGTCGTCCTTCTCTTCTTCTTCTTCTTCTTCGGAGTCCTCGTCGTCCGGCTCGTAATGCGTCCCTTCCGGTAAAGGGTAAACGAACGCCTTCTCCGCTGTTGCGGCATCTCTTTGTCTCTTTTCTAAACTATCCGGCTCTTTCGCCGCGTCGTTGACCATATCCGCGTCGTCGTCGTCGTCCTCCTCCTCTTCCTTCTTCTTCGCAACCGCTCCCGCGCCGTGTGTGTCTGTCAAATCTATGCCTCGTCGCCACGCGTCGTACACGCCTTTGAAATGTTCCAACGCGTACCCTTCTGGATTACCGTACCGAGCGGATTTCCAACCGTCGTCTGCTTTTTTGGATGGATTCACGTTCCGTTTACAATGAATCGCCCACGCCGACGGACTCGTGTACACTCTCCGATCGCAGCTGCCCACTTTGCACCCGCAAATAATCTCCCCTTCCTCGGTCAAATCTCCAGTATACACGTTCCCTAAATACACGACAAACATCTTCTTCTTCCCATTTAACAGAAATCCAAGCTTTGTCAGCGTCGCTAAATTCACCGCCACTTTCACCGGTCTCCCGAACGCCGCCATGTGCGCGTCTGCGTTTATCTGTCCTCTCTGCATGGCGTTCATCGCCCTGCTCCCTCGGTTCACAAAGCTCAACTCGTCCGCTCTCCTCGCTCGATCTCCCGCGACAATCCCGCTGGTATAATTCGGATCTTCCTTCTTCCTCCTCGCGGTTAACTCGTCGTGTCTTTTCTTCCATCGTTTCTTCGATTCAATCAACCACTTTCCTTTATCGCGTTTCCAGAGTTGCAACATGGCGTCCGCCTGCGGTTGCCGGTCCAAAACGATTTGCATCGTCGCCCAGTCTCGGCCGACGTCCACTTCGTTCGTCTCGTCTTCCGATTCTTCTTGCTCGTCTTCGTCGTCATCTTCGTCTTCGTCTTCATCGTCCTCGTTTTTTTGCGCATCATCCCCTTTCGTCGTCGTCGTCTTCTCGCCGCCTTGTTCTCCTCCTCCTCCTCCTCCTCCTCTCGAAGGATCGGAATTCAAATTTAACGTTGTTTTCCGGTCCGCCTCGGCTGCGTTTAAGAATATGTCCTCCTCTTTTTCCTCCTCCAAAATGTCGTCCTCGGCAAAAGTCTTCTTCTTTCCTTCTTCGTTTTCTTCGTTTTGCTGCTTTATCGTCGTCGTCGTCAAAGTCGAGCATCCGATGCGCAGAACTTTCCCGGTGTACCCGGAGACGGAGACGAGCGATTTGATTCGTGTCGTTGGAGTATTTTTGTTGTCGTTGGAGGACATTTCCATCGTTCGTATCATCTCACTCTCTTTCCTAGCGTCCAGGGATGATGCAAAAGTCTTCGTCCTCTTTGTCTTTCTCTTTGTCTTTGTCTCCTGCGCGTGTAAAGGTACAACAGAAAAGGACCGTTGTTTGATGTGAGGCATTCGACCCCCAAGAAGGAAAGGTGGAAAACGTCAAAAACGCTCGAAAAATGGCGCATAAAAAACGAAGGAAAGCTCTACTAAAGCAGAAGCGGGTATTGGTGATAGTAGTCTATTAGTAGTATTCGTATTACTCTTCGAGTAGTCGTTGCACTAAATCGGCTTTCAAACCATCCACGGGCAAACCTTTCGCGGTTAACATTTCTTTGAGTTCTTTCACGGTTCGTTTGCTCAAAGAAGTCGTCGTTTCTTTGTCGTCATTTTTTTGTTTCGACGATTGGCCGCTCGGTCCCGGTGGCGGATGGGGTTCGACGGAAGCGCTTTTGGAGCGGCGCGTTGAGCGTCGTGGTTGTTCTTCTGGCGCGGGAGATGGAGATTTCGACGATCGAGCGGCGCCGCGCTTTCTCGGCGCTCTAGCCGCCGCCTCTACTGCTGTTACTGCTGCTGCTGCCGGTGGCGGTGGCGGGACGTCTATCTCTTTCTCCTCTGGTATCGTCTCCGGGATGTTTTTTGGCTTTTCTTTCTCCTCTCCCGCCGCTTTTTCGGGTTTCTTCGCCGGCTCGCTCATCGTCCACGGCGCCAAATCTTTCGCGTGTATCCCCGGCGATACCGAGCGTTGTCTCGTAAATCCTCTGCTCCCGATTTCAGGAATTTTCGGCCCGTCCGCTCTGTTTCTATTCGTATTCAAGTTCACCGACGGTCTCGTCCACGTCTTGGCCGCTTTTTGTTTCGAAGGCGGCACGTACGGCGCCGCTTTCATCGTCATCTCCCCGGGCGGCGGCACGAACTTCTCCTTCCGCTCTCCTTCTTCTTTCACCTCTCCGTCTTCTTCTCCGTCGTCGTTGTTCGCATCATCACGCTCTTCGATGTTTGCTCTCATTTTCTTCGGCGGTGGCGGCACAAACGACGTATTCTTCTTCTGTTCCTTTTCTCTCGTCCACTCGTTCGTCGTCGTCGCCATCCGTTCTCGATCCATCGGTCCCTCGTATTCTCTGATCCCTCTCCCTCTGTCGTCGCGGTGAGTATTCGACGGTGGTGGCCTTTGAAACCGTCTCGGCGCCGGTCGTTGTCCTCCTCGTCGTTCCCAACCCCGATCATCACCATCGTTATTCTCCTCCTTTGTCTTCTTCTTCATGAAATCCGCCGCGCGTTCGCTCGCGCGTTCATACAGTCGAATTTTTTTCAGCAAATCTTTCCTTCTCTGGAGGAGCTTTTTGTCCTTCATCTTTGTCATGTCGTCGTCGTTTCTCTTCGTCTTCTTCGTCTTCTTTCGTCGTCTTCTTTCTTCGGAAGAGGAGGAGGAGGAGGACGAATACGAGGAGGACGAAGATCCTCCCGTTTCTTCGCTCTCCGAAGACGACGAAGAGGATTCAGAGGAGGAAGATTCATCATCTCGCCGCCGTTTTCTTTTTGCCATTTTCGTTGTGCTCTTTCTGCTGTGTTGTTGGTGTCACTTTCGCGTCTCGTCGTCTCGCTCTTCGAAAGAACGCGTTTTGACGCACAGAGTGAGAGAGAAATCGCGTTTTATGCCGGTGTTTTGTGTGGTTTATGCGCGTGAATGAGAAGACTATTAATGAGATAAACTCGTAGTTCTTGTATTTGTCTTTTTGAGGGAACTCGAGACAAAATTTCCCCTCATTTTTTACTCCCCTACTACAACTCCATATAGTATTACCGAGCGACATCGAACGCGGGATTCTGCGGCCTCGCTTTCCCTATTCTCTCCCTGATGTACACCTTTGGTTCGATCAACAACGTTTCACTCTTTTCGTTTTTCCCGCGTTTTTGTCTTTGTTTCTTTTCCTCTTTTCTCTTCTCGAGAAGAGATTCAATCTCTTTCTTTTTCTCTTCGACAAACGCGTTGGCTTTTTTACCGAAGGCGTCGACGAAGGGTATGTCGTTTTTGCGGTTCGGGTCGCGGAGGACGAGGTGGAAGGAGACACAGGCGGCGAGGATGGAGAGACGGCGCGTCCATCTCGTCCATTTTAGTTGTTCCAATTCCAGTTGTTGTTTGGTTTTGGATTTCGGTTTCTTCTTCTTGGACGTGACTTCTTCTTCGTCGTCTTCGTCTTCTTCATCCGCGCGAGCGCTACTATTCGCGGGGGCGGCGGCAGCATTTTTCGCGGACGGCGGTGTCGTCGAGGAACGAATTTGACCCATTTGGCTACTACTAGTTGGGTTTTGGTCGTCTTGTTGGTTGCTCACCGAAAACGATGGAATGGCGGGTTCGTTGCCTCTCAAATACTTCTCGTGTAGAACTCCCGCCGCTCTCTCTTTGGTCAAATTGACGTACCTGCCTCGTCTGGCTCGAGACGTCGCATCGATATCGGTTCGTAAAGCAATCTCTAAATTCTCCAAGTTCGTCTCTCGTTTGCGCTGGAAAGACATTTTCGCATCTTCGAGGGTTTTGTGTTTTGCCATTTTCGGAACATCCTCCGTCTCGAGAGCTGTTTGAACCGCGTCTATGAATTTGCCCGGATGCGCCGTCGCCAGAACGACGAGAGCATTTTCACCGTCGTGGTTGTTCAAACCCATCGATTGCGCTGCATGTAAAGCTACTGCCGTGTGCGGACATGCCAAGTATTTGTGCACGTCCAAGTTATATTTCATGCTCTCAAAAGTGTCGTAATCCGACACCTCCGCGGTCAAAAATGTCTCTCTGAAATTTCTCAAAACTTTCTTCGGCAACGTCGCGTGTCCGTAAAATTCGTACGTATCTTGAATCCTCCGTAAAATTTCGGTATCACCTTCCGCGCAATAATATACAACTCGCCACAAGTTATATGGCATCACGCAATCCATCGCCGACGCGACTGTCTTCTCTGCTTTGCTCTTTTTTACAATCTCACCAGTCATCGCAATCTCGTGCGCAGCTCCGTTCGCGTTGGTCGCTAAAACCACTTCCGTCATGGGCAAACCCATCTCTCGAGCTAGCTGAGCGGTGAACGCGTGTCCCATCGCCCCAGTCGGCACCACGCACGTCATCGTGTGGTTCTCAATCTCCTCCTCCGTCGTTTTCCCGTGCATGGTTCTAAAATAACACCAAAAAAAATGAGGCAGTTGCGCTAAAATCCTCAAAATGTTACAGCTATTCAACGACGTGATCCCGTTCCTTTGCACAAACTCCTCGTCCGCAAAGATCTTCGAGCACACGTCGTCGATATCGTCGCACCCTCTTTCGCACTCTTTCACTTCAATCGCGTTCACATTGTCACCTCTCTTCGTCGTCATCTGCCTTTCCTGCGCTTTCGAAATCTTCCCGCTCGGGTACAGACACCAACAATCGATGCGATTGTTCCCGAACTTTTCAATCGCATCCAGCGTTGCCGGCCCGGTATCTCCCGTCGTCGCTACGATCACGTTCGCGCGTTCGTGTTTTTTGCTCAAAAAAAACTCAATCATCTGCACCGCGAACGCGAGCGAAATATCTTTCACCGAAAGCGTCGGTCCGTGGAATAACTCCGCCACGTGAATTTGCACTTTCGTTTCGGGAGATTTTTTACTCTTTTTACTCTTCTTCTTCTCATCGTCATCATCATCACTATCTTCGTCTAAAACGACCAAAGGCACCACGATATCGCTCTCCTCGAACCCTTTGTAACACTTCTTCACGATCGACCGTAACTTCTCTTTCGGAACGTCCGTTTCGGTGATGAATAAGCGCAGAATCTCGAACGCTAAATCTTCAAATCCTAAACCGCGAAGGCGTTTCAGTTGCGCGCGATTGAGTTTCGGAATCATCTGCGGGACGAACAAACCTTGGTCGTTCGGGAGATTCAATAAGGAGGCGGCGTGTAAGGAACACTTATGAGTGCCGCCTCGGGTGGAGACGTACCGCATTCTTTATTTATTTATTCTTAGTACGTGTTGTTGTGAGTATTTATTCGCGTTGTTTGTTATTGTTGTTGTGTCGCATTTGAAAATGAGGGAGAGAATCTTTAATAAAACGCAGTAGTACGATCGATGATGTTTAAAAGCAACACGCGTAATGCATCTAATAAAATGGAATAATATGTTCACTAATTGTTGTTCTTCTTCTTCTTCTTATTACTGGTATCAATTACCGGGTGGAGGCGGTGGCGGTGGAGGTCTTCGTAACGCCGCGAATCGATTACCGCCGGGCGCGTATCCTCCTCCTGGAGGCGGTTGTTGATAGTATCCGACGGCGGCGCCTCCCGTACCCGGCGGTGGTGGTGGTGGTTGAGCGTACGCCAGGTTTGGTGGTATTTGCTGGTAGTATTGCGGGGGAGGTTGCTGATACGCGCCGTGTTGTTGCGGTGGCATCATGACGCCTCCTCGTTGTTGCATCTGCAAAGACTGCATGAGGATGCGTTTACCGGCGTCGTTCAAACCGGCGGAGTTCCCGTTCGTTCTTACGACGTTCACGCGCAAACGAGAATCTTCGATGAAGAGTTTTGGTGGTGGTGGCACGTCGCTCTGGTCTAATATAGGTTTCGGTAACACCGTACCTTCCAACAACCTCGGCGGCACTTTCGTCGTGCCTAATCGATACCGAGCGCAAACAACCCTATTCTCGTTGATATTCTCTTCGCGCATCATCGGCGACTCGATCTGTTTCGGGCAACAATCGCCGTCCGAGGTTTTCAAAGGGAGCACTTCACCACACGCGCCGTCGGCATCAGCAGCGGGGATTTTCAGCGCACATTTTTCGCGAATATCCTCGTCGTCAATTTTCGACGCGACGTTGGCGATTTTCAACATGCACTTGGAAATTGAAAGTTGTTCGTGCGCGTATAAGAGCTCGATGTTGATCGTGTTTCGGTTCGCTTCTTCCGGCGTTAACGTGCAATCCAAATTTCGTGTTTCCGTGAGTAAACGGTCGGCATCGATCCACGGTAACAGTGCCACTGCTTGCCATGCGAAGCGTTTGCCGTTCATGTCCAAATCAAAATGTTTCGGGTAGAAATCGATGATTGGACTGTCCTCATCCGTCATCAACGGGTAAAACGCCGGAGGTAAGGCGTGCGCGGAAGCCGCAGGTAACACGCCCATCAACTGATCGAACGGTTTGAAAGGTTTTCCAAGCTCGAATTCTGTGGAGATGAGTTCTAAATCCACCATATCCGTCGCGAACGGCGCGTAATGGTACGGATAAAACCAACCCCAAGAGCAACACCCCTCGTAATAGTACTTACAGACCCACAGTAAACCTCTTATGAACTCTTCCACCATGCCTCGAACAACTTTTCGTCGCGAGTTTAAATCGTGCGACCCCATCTTCGTGTCGTAATACCGTTCTTTCCATCCAATTTCCCCTAATCGAATGTTATCCGCTTCCATCTCGTCCTCTCGATCGTTCTTCTTCTCCAACAGCTCGTCCAACTGTTTCAAAAACACCGCTTTTTCCATCGCGTCGCCTTTTTTCAACCGAGGGATTTCCGACGGTTTCGGACATCCGCATCGAAAACACGATTTGCGCGTTTTTTGCATGTCGCCGCAACCGGACGGACACCGCCAATCTCCTGGCCTCGCGTCCGCACCGGTTGCTTGGACAAACTCAAACGGCACGTCGTCGTCGGTTTCGATGGATTCAAATCCAGAATCTTCGCCTTCCTGTTTGACTTCTTCTTTCTTGATTTCGTTGAACAAATCGCTCGCGTTTTTGACTCTGTTCTTGGTCTCGTCTTTCTCTTCTTCTTCTTCTTCTTTAACTTTGGTTGTACTTTTCGCTTTCTTCTTCCCTTTGTCATTGATCTCTTCTTCTTCTTCTTCTTCTTTTTGTTCTTTCGCTAACGCTTTTTCAGATTCCAACGCGACTTTCTTTCCCAACAACTTCGCTTTCAACGCGGCCGCGGCGGAAACATTCGCCTCGGCGTCTCTCCCAATGGGTTTCACCTCGGCAAATTGAGCTGATTTACGTTTCACACCTTTCGTGTTTGCCGCGATATACGCCGGCGCGCGATCGGACGCGTTTATCGATCCACCCAAAGCACTTTTACCAACCAAACTGCCTTGATTGTTCTTCTTATAAAACTGTCTGGACATGTCTTTCTCGCGTTTCCTTCTCGAACGCATCTGCGCCTCGCGTTTCGCTCTCTTTTGGAAAATCTGTTCCTCGAATTGCGCCACGGCTCGCACGAATTGTCCGACCCGGCGTAAATTCGGCGTTCCGTCTTCGACTAAATGTCCGCCTAAATTCCCCAACTCCTGCTTATAAATGGTCATCAATAAATCAATCGCGCCTTCTCGAATTTCCAACGTCGGCGAATGAGGTAAAAAATCGTTCCCGACGAAGAAACACATAAAGACGAAATCGTCGAATAACCGTTCGCGGTCGATGGTAAACGTCTGCGGTAAAACGTGCGGACTCAAGTCTAACGCCAAATATTCCCGTAATATGGTCACCGATAATAATTGAAACGGTTTCCTCGCGATTGCAATTTGCTTCGCGTTTTTATCGATCGCACCAGCGCCCCCGTTTTGCGCCGATTCGTTTGGTTTCTGTTGAAAGACAACTTCGCGTAAAATATGAAAATGCGGTTCGTGCGTCGCTAAAGCCAACATAATTAAATCGGCGTCTAAACCGTACACCACGTGTCGCGTGTTTGGGTCGTAACCGCCGCCATTCGCACACGCTCTCTGTTGCCGAATGTAATGCATCGCTTTGTGCTCGCCTTCTCCCGGAACGCTCGCGTCGCTCACGATAACTTTGATGTTTTTCCACCCTTTATCTGTATTTTGTTTCTTTCGCACGTAAAATTTTAACGCTTCGGCTAATCGTCCCATAAACGGCGTCCCCGGAGTAATCACGTTGGAATCAAAAACGCCGCTTTCAATTTTCGGCGGTACCTCGATCCCGTCTCTTCTTAATTTCTCTCTCAACTTTTCCTCTTCGATTTTCTTCTCCTCGGCTTCTTGCGCCGCTCGAAATCTCCGACTTCTCTGTTGATTCATCTTCGCTCTCGGCGCGACGCCGTCGATGGCCATGTATAAAACCTTCCTCGGTCGAATCATGAGAAACAATCTCTCGATGTACTCGAAAATGTTCAAAAACACTTCCTCCTCCGTCGTCGGTGGCGGTCGGTCCTCCGGGTGAAAACACGGGTGGATGATCCCGTTCATGTCGAGATACAGATTGTCAAACTCCTGCCCGTTCGGGTTCGCTTTCGAGGAATCCACGAACACTTTATTCCCGTTGATATCCACGACTTCATCTTCTACGACGTCGGCGATGATTTTCGGGTATTTCACCGAGAGCCATCGGTAAAACGCCGGGACACCCATTCTTACTCTTTCTTTATTCCTTTAAAATACTTTCGATAAAACAGAAGAGAAACACCCAACCCGGCGGCTGATGAATGTCTCAGGAATCGAATTTCCAATCGGTCTCTCTCTATCTCTTAATAATAAGACTTTTCAACGCACCAAAAACAAACACACACAAAAACACCAACAAACGCTCTCTCTCTCTCTTCTTCTTCTCTCTCTCTCGAACAGAAGAGAGCGAAAAACAAAGAAGAAGAGACAACGAGTAGTGAGTAGATGTAATCGATGATTTTTGTGCTGTCACTTGGTTGTTTTTTTTTCTTTTGAAAAATTTTTGCAAATAAATTGTTTAGGGTATTAAAACCTAATTGTGTACGTGAAAGACACGAGGAGAAAATTTTCTGCACTCGTCACAAGAGAGAGAAGAGAGATGAAAGACACGGATTCAGCCAACGACGAGAAGGAAACAAAGACGACGAGCGGTGCGAGCGCGAGTAAATCAAACTTCGACTCCGTCGTCGTCCACCCGTTAGTTTTGCTCTCCGTGGTCGATCACTTTAAAAGAGTCGACGAGGTAATACGCAACGCTGCTTGTTTTTTTTCTCTTCTGTTTTTTCCCACTTTTTGCGATCTGATTTTGATGATGATGATGTGATGATGATGATGTCAATCTCTCTCTCTCTCTTCATCTCTCTCTCTGTTCTCTCATGCGCGATGTTTTTATCGATGTTTTCTCTCTTCTTTTTCTTTTAATAACGTATGTACGCCGACAACATCATCATAATCAATCAGGGCGACGAGGACGACGACCAAGAAGACGAGGACGAGGACGATTCGAACCAACAGGCGAAACGACGCGTCGTCGGCGTCTTACTCGGTTCCGTGGCGAACGACCGTTTGGACATCACGTCGTCGTTCGCGGTACCTTTCGAGGAGGACCCGTCGGATGCGTCGATTTGGTTTTTCGATCACGCGTACGCGGAACAAATGTACCGAATGCACTCGAGAATACACGCGAAGGAGAAAGTGGTCGGATGGTATTCCACCGGGCCGAAAATCCGGGAGAATGATTTAGACATCGGGGAGTTGTTTGAGAAATATTGCGCGGATCCGGTGTTGGTTATCGTGAACTTGTCGCCGACGGCGGACGACGCGCCGACGAATGCGTACAGGGCGGTGTTGGACGTGAAGGAAGACGGAACGATGACGCAGAAAGCGCAGAAGACGCACGAGCACGTGCCGTGTACGATTGAGGCGAGCGACCCGGAAGCGATTGGCGTTGAGCATTTGTTGAGAGACGTGAAGGACGCGACGGTGAGCACGCTGAGCACGCAAGTGAAAGAGAAAGCGAGAGCGTTGAGAGGATTGGAAACGAGATTAAAAGAGATTAAGAAATACATGGAGTTGGTGTTGAGCGATCAGTTACCGGTGAACCAGGAGATATTGGGGGAGTTGCAAAACGCGTTCAACGGGTTACCGAATTTGAATTTAGAGAGTTACGTCAAGGCGTTCGCGGTGGAAACGAACGACGCGCAGTTGGTGATTTATTTAGGCGCGCTCATAAGAACTGTGGTCGCGTTGCACGATTTAATTAATAACAAGATGGAACAGAAAGAACGCGAACGGGTGAGCGACATGCACGATGCGGAGGATACCGTCGACGGCGGCGTTGGCGCTGATGAAGACGCGATGAAGAAGAAGAAGGAAGAAGAGGAGAAAGAGAGTAACGACAAAGAGAACGATAAGAGCGTATCGAACAAGAAGAAGTAAAAAATTTAGACAGAGAGAGAGAGAGAAGAGAAGTAAGAAAATCTACTAATAATAGCAAGAGTAGAATCAACCAACAGCGTTTGTGTATATAATACATATATATTCTATAATAGCCGATTTGATGTGAATTAAAATGATACTCTGTACGCCGAGGACGTCTCGTCGCGGATGATTACGGTGGTATCGTTTATAAAATCTACGCTCGAAATATCCGGCGAACATTCGGTCTTAATCTCGCACAGGAGAAAGGAGTTCTCTTCTAGTGATTCCTTCGGCATCGAATAACAGCAATCGAATATTTTGAAGACGTTGGAGTGTTTGTACGTTACCGCGACGAAGGATTCATTCGGCGAAAGCGCTATGCCTTTTACCGCCGGTGTTTTCGCGGCTTCGAGAGGCGTCGTCGTGGAGTTTGTCTCGCCGTTGTTGCCGGTACCCTTGATAAAGACGCAGTACGTAGACTCAGAATCTAACTTCGGCGGCGCCGGCTGCAGCAGCGATTCTTCTGCGGTATCGCATGTCGTAGATGGTGCTAAAGATACCGATGGTAACGCTACTAAAGGCGAATGCGGGAAAAACAAAATCCGTTTCGCGAGCGTCAAATCGAACAAGGATACGCAGCCTCGAGCGTCGCCGCACAGCAATATTTTACCCGTGTTTACAAAGCTGATAAAGGTAACTCGACTCGTACATATCTCTTGCGTAGACACGGCATAATTCTCAAAAGATGCGATAACTTCTCCCGTGTTCGTGTCGAGCATTCTCCATCCACCGCTCTCGTCGCCGTACGCGATGCACTTTTTCGATGGGTGTAGAGCAGATGCGAAACGTTGGTCTTTGTCTGATTTCGGTAGACGAATGAGTCTCGTATGCGTAACGTTTACCACTCGTGGTCTTTCCCGGCGCTGTTCCGTTCGGGACTGCGATAATAACGTCTGCATGTGCTTCCGCTCTTTCTTCTCCTCTTCTTCTTTCGTTGCTTCAAACATGTCCGTTTGCCTCGCGCGCGCTGCGTGGTCAAACGCCTCTCGTCGCGTATTTTCTCCAACCTCCTCTTGCGAGACGACGCGCGTTTTCGCCGCGTGTTTCTTCTGTCGTTTTTTGAACTTTTTCAGCAAAAGAGCGGACGAAGGTGCCGCATACGATGTTTCTTTTCGTTCCTTTTCTTCTTCTTCTTCTTCCTCTCTTTCTTCTTCTTCTTTCGCTACTTTGTGTTCTATGGCTTTCACCCGCGTGGCCACTTTACTCGTCGGCTTTGCCTTTGCCTTTGCTTTCTCCTCTTCCTCCTCTTTCTTCGTCTTCTTCTTCTTCGTATGCGCATCTTTCAACTCTTCCAACTCTTTCTCCAATCCTTTAACTCTTTTCATCAACTTATTTCTCTCGATCGTCAACATCGTTCTATCTTTCATCGCAACCCCGTACTTGGCGTTCAAATCTTCAATCGCCGGCGCGAACACTTCCTCCGCTTCCTTCTTCAAGCGCTTGATGGTTTTTATTTGCTCGCGTTTTTCTTGCTCTAAACGAAGGCGGTGCGTCTTGTGCGTTTGTATTTCTCTCCTGAGTCGCTCGCAGAGTAAGAGCGCGTCTTGGTTGGTTTTCGTGGCGTTTGCGAGGGAGGTGAATTGCGTTTGTCTCTGTATTTTTTGGTCTTCGTTCTCTTTGTGAATACCTAATTCAACGAAAGGAGCATCGTCGACCGGCACCTTTCGCGGAACTTCTTCCGACACTCGAGGGGAGAATTCAGTCGGATCCTCTTCTACTTCTTGCTCTGACTTTCTCCTCTTTTTCTTCTTTTTCTTCTTCTCACTGTTGTTCACATCCTCTACCTTCTCCTCGGTCAACTCTAGACTCGGCGACGCTTCGCTTCCTCCGTTTTGCCGGTCTTCCTCCCCAAGACACAACACTTCCTTCCGCCTCTCATCTTCGTCGTCGGAGTCGGTCCCTTCGACGCTCACGACTTCAACTTCGGCGTACACGAACCCGTCGTCTGAAACCGCGTCGTTTTCGTCGTCTGAATCGTCGTCTTTACCTTCATTCGCGGTCATGCGATGTTTCTGTTTTGTGTCTAAAAATAGAGGAAAAAAGTGGTTAAAAATCAAAATTTTCGTTCGTTGGAAATTCCCTTTAACACGGGTGGTGTTCTGTCGCTTCGTTGTTCGATCGATTTTCGTTCGCTCTGCTTTCCGACTCAGTAAATAATGTACTTTTAATCATTTTGAACATCAGATTAAAACAATGATGGATGATTTTTTAACATCATCGTCGGAAAACTTCGCGCGAAGGAGAGAAGGACGTAGCAGCGCGCTTCGCGTATTTTTTTGTATCTCTCTCTCTTTTTCCCGGGGCAAAGGTTTTCTCCTCTCTCGCGCGCTTGGTCTCTTCGGCTCAGAAATTCAAGTAATCATAGCAAAGCGCGGGTTGTTTGGTACCCGAGATTGTCAGAGATCGCCGTGGAAGAGACTTGTTTTTAATCATCATCGCCGAACGCGCACCGAGAGAGAAAGAGGGAACCACCACCCGCTCTCTCATCAAATCGTCCTTCTTCTCAAGAGTGAATTCAGAGATACAAAAAAAAGTAAACCGCGCGTGTTCTTTTTCGGCTCAGCGCAGTTTTTATCATCACGAGATACAACTCTCAGAATGAATTTTCTTACTTTTACTTACACATCATCGCCGATTTGTTCGTTTTACGCGCGCGCGCGCCTTGCTTCCCGAAAGAGAATACGTTCGAGAGAAAGAAAGAAAGAAAGAAAGAAAGAAAGAAAGAAAGAAAGAAAGAAAGATCAGAAGTCAAAGAAGAAGATAAAAATGAGGAACCGTTTTCGCTGAAAATAAGAAAAAAAGAGCAGACACGAGAGCGTTTTTGACGGCGCTAAAAGTCTTCAAATTCTTTACATCCTTTTAGTATCACTTTACGAATAAGACACACACACACGCAACAGGGCGTTTAAAAAGAAGAAAAAGTCAAAGAAGAACGCGCGAGATGGGTTTGAACAAGAGAGGGAGAAAAGAAGACGAAGGGGAATCGTCGAGCAGTAATTATTCGTCGTCTGATGATGATGAGAATGCTGATGAGAATAAGAATAAGACGACGACGAATGTTGAAGAATTCGGATTCGAACGCGTGGAAAAGCTCACCGGCCGAAGATTGAAACAAGAGAAACTGAACAAGAAAAAGCAGAAATCCGGCGGGTTTGAAAGCATGGATTTGCCTCCGGACATCTTTCGAGCGATTAAGCGCAAAGGCTATCGATTGCCGACACCTATTCAGAGGAAAGCGATTCCGGTGATAAGCACCGGCGTGGACGTGGTGGCGATGGCGAGGACCGGGAGCGGGAAGACGGCGGCGTTTGTGGTACCAGTTTTAGCGGCGTTGCAGAAGCACTCGCTGAGGAACGGCGCGAGAGCGTTGATTCTCGCGCCGACGAGGGAGTTGGCGTTGCAAACGTTCGCGGTGACGAGAGATATGGCAAAGTTTACCGATTTACGGTTGTGCGCTTTAGTCGGCGGCGATAGCATGGAGATGCAGTTTGAGGATTTGGCGAATAATCCGGACGTGATTGTGGCTACGCCGGGGAGAGTGTTGCACCACACGAACGAGATTGAAAGTTTCAGCTTACGATTGGTGGAAAAAGTTGTTTTAGATGAAGCCGATCGGTTGTTAGAGATGGGTTTTCAGGAGCAACTTTCGGAGATTATGAAAAAAGTGAGTCAATCGAGACAGACGTTGTTGTTTTCCGCGACGTTGCCGAGCGCGCTGGCGGAGTTTGTGAAAGTCGGGTTGAGAGATCCGCGAGTTATACGTCTCGATGCGGAGATGAAAATATCTGAAGATTTGCGATTGACGTTCGCGCTCGTGCGCAAAGAGGAGAAAATAGCAGCCTTATTGAGAATCTTACAAACGGTCGTTGAAAACGAAAAATCTCAAACAGTGGTCTTTGCGAGCACTCGACATCACGTGGAGCACTTGGAAACGCTGCTGAAAAAAGAGGGCCACTCGTGCGTGTCCATATTCGGGGCGATGGATTTCGCGGCGAGAAAAATCGCTCTGGCGACGTTCAAATCGGGTAAGGCGAACGTGATGGTCGTCACCGACGTCGCGGCGAGAGGTATCGACGTGCCTTTGTTAGATAACGTGATTAATTACGATTTTCCAGCGAACGCGAAATTGTTCGTACACAGAGTCGGTCGCGTTGCCAGAGCTGGGAGGAAAGGTATCGCGCACTCGATATTGGTAAAAGAAGAGTTAGGGTACGTCGTCGATTTACACTTGTTCTTGGGTAGAAAAATCAAACCGGCGGATATTGTGCCACCACAAAACGAAGAAGAAGCGGAAAAACGAGCGAGAGAAGGCGACGCAAACGAAGAGTCTGTCGTGGGGACGTTCCCAATCGGTTCCTTAGATTTACTCGCCGACCGCGTCCGGGAATTGCACGAAACGCACATCGAGCTGGAAGCGTTGCAGAAAACCACCGTGAACGCGTACAAAGCGTACCAAAAGACGAGAATTCCAGCAAGTTCGGAATCCGTTGCTCGCGCGAAACCACTCATTGAATGTGGGCCACACCCGTTGTTCTGCGCCGCCATCTTTCGAAAAGCGTCCAACGCCGGAGGAACGGCGAACACGACCACATACAAAAACGCTAAAGAGTTGGCCGAACTCATGCGCGGGATGAAAAATTACCGCCCGCACGCGACCGTCTTAGAAGCCGAGTTTGCTTCGGCTGGGAAAATCGGAAAGAACTGGAAAAGTTCGGTATCGGTGAACGCGATGAGTGAGAAACGAAAAGCGCACGCAAAGTTTATCGAGATGCGGAATAACGGGGAAGAAAAGACGAAGAAATTGAGACCTTTAGGGGATGATGAGAACCCGATTGTCGCCGGAAATACTCACGCGGATGATGACGCTGATGATGATGATGATGATGGCAGCGATGACGATTCGGATAACGACGAAGGCAACGACGACGACGAAGACGACGAACGAGTAAACGGTGTCGACATTGGAGCAGGAGGAGGAGGAGGTTCTGGAGGTAAGAAGAAGCTGAAAACGCTAGTCTCTCAAGACGCCTTCTCACGAGGTAAATTTCGCGACGACGAGTTCTTCATGGACGTCGTTCCTCGCAAAATCAATCACAAAGAGCTTGGATTGAGCACGAAAGAAGGTTGCACGATGGACGATTTAGATGAAATGACCATGGACATTGTCGCCGAAGACGGCGCGTCCATGCGCAAACAAAAGAAACTCGTCAGCGTTTGGGACAAGAAGAAGAAAAATTACGTCCAAGTCGACGCGAATGAAATCGGCAAGAACGGAAAGAGGATTAAAAACGAAAGCGGGAAAGTAGTTTCGAAAGATACGCTCGGAAAGACGTATAAGAAGTGGCAATCGAAAACGAACAGATACGTTTCGCAAGTTGGTGAGGTTGAAGACGAGAAAACGCGCGCGAGATACGATAATAAGAAGAGAGCCGGTGCGTCCGAAGGCGGCGGCATGAGCCGGTTCAAGCGACATTTTCACACGAAAGGTACGGATGGTGGCGGAAATGGTTCAGGAAACAACGCGCCGAGCGAGCTCAGAAACGCGGACCAGATTCGAAAAGGAAGAAAAGAAGACATCCGGAAGAAAAAGAGCGGTCGAGGTGGAGGAAGATCGGGAGGAAGAGGTGGAGGAAGATCAGGAGGAAGATCAGGAGGAAGAGGTGGACGCGGCAAAGGACGTAAATAGTAGCGATAATAGCAGTAGATGTAGTAGGCAAACCGCGCTTTATTTAGTGATTATTTGTATGAGTAGTCTTCATATACATGTGCTACTGTAAGAAAAGTTAATTTTTTACTGATCCCGAGAATCGAACGACGCAAAGCCGCACAACTTAAACACGTGGTAGTACGACTTCTTTTCGATTTTCGAACACCAGTTCCAAGCGGACGTCAATCGACCGTCGATGCACGAACCGGCGTCAAAGAAATTATCTGCACCAGAGCCGTCAAACGCGTGCCTAAAAAAGTCCGTCAAAATCAACTTACGACAGCTCTCCACGCTGTCAAAGGCGTTCTCGATGTATTGGCGCAACTCGCGGTTTTTGCTCGCCAGTTTCGGCAACTCTTTTACTACGAGGACGACCGGCGCTAAAATTCTCGCCACTTGCGTGTACTTGTCGATAAACATTAACGCATTCGGGACGTTGTGGTCGCCCAAGTGAATGACTGAAGATCCGACCCAGTGACCTAATTTCGATTGACATCTGTGCAAAATCTCATGCATGCACTTCAACGTTTGCGGCGAATGTTGGACGCGATTGAGACCTTGACCGGTATTTTGCAACGTGTATCGGTTGTTATCTCGCAACAAATCGTGTTCGGCCAAGTACCAGAGTTTGAACATATCATTCGCGACTTCTCTCCACAGCATCAGCGATTGAGAAACATACGCGTACTGCCTGCCGTGATTATGCGATAGGCGCGCGCCCTCCATCCCTGTGGAGATGCCCAACGAGAACCCTTCCTCGGGTGTTTTAGGATCGAACATATCCGTCAGAAATTTTAACATTTCATCAACCGGGTCGCGATTATAGCGCAAGTACGCGTTGTTGTCCGCGATGGAGTATAAGACGTGCAAAATGTCTTCCGAACTTAAATCTCTCGCCGCGTATTTTTTGCTCAATGTTTCCCTGGCGCGTTCTTTTTGCTTGATCTCTCTTTGCACCTCGTGTCTCGGCTTCCCTTCGTGCATGATTTCCGCCGTCGCGGTAGACATTAAGGGATCGTTGAGCATGTCCAAACCGTTTTCAGATTCCGAAAGCAACCAGTACGCCGTTTTCAACGGTCTCACCAACTTAAACGACAACATCTCTCTCACGTCTGGCGATTGCGAGTCTTGTAACAAATACACCATCTTCCCGTACTCCGATCGCATCTTTTCCGGGTTCATGATTTTATGCCTCCTTCCGATTTCAAATATCATCCCGAAAAAGTTCGCGTTGTCCTTAAACTCGCGGTCTTGAATGAGTTTTTGCCCAGCTCTGTAATCCGAAGCCACGACTAAACCGGACATGATGGCGCAAATCTCTTTAATCATCCTCGCAATTCGTTGCGACCTGGATGACCACGACTGCACGTCAACAACGTCGGTGTACTCGCTCACGTGTAACGCTGCTTCTAACAAACGCAAGTATTTCCGTTCGTCGTGATCTAATCGCAGCGGTATGTATTTGGCGCGCTCTAAGAAGGACTCTCTCGGATTCGCTCCGCCGCCGTTCCTCTTCTTTGCCTCTTCCAGTTTTTTCATCTCAACCTCGATCGCGTTGTTTGGATTTCTCTCCATCAAAAAACCTTTCTTAAATCCGCCTGTGTTGTTGTTGTTGTTGTTTCTATTCTCCCTATTAATATTCTCCGTCGCGACATCGCTCGCGTCCGCCATCACCTGATCCGTAACTTTATCAAATTCTTCTTCCTCTGCTTCTCTTTCTTCTTCTTCTTCTTCTTCCTTTCCGTCTCCTTCTTCTCCTTTTCCGTCTGCCGCCATAACGTGCGTCGCGTCTACGCCAACCTCCCGTATGGCTCTCTTCTGCTCCTCCGTCGCGTTCGCCGCAAACGCTTTCGCCTCCTCCAACGTCTGCTTCAACATTTCAATAAGCTCTTCCGCGTCGTTAGTACTCCCTCCTACAATCTTCTCCTCCATGTCCTTCAAATCCTTCGCCACCATTCTCGAAAACTCCGCGGACTGTTGCCTCGCCACCAGTAACCGTTGTTTCGATTCGCGCATTTCGGACACGCGCAACCGTTCCGATTGGTCCAATTTTTCTCTCAGCATCTCAAAACTCTTCGCTTGGTCCTCCGCCGCCTCTAAATCATCTTCCTCGTCGTCGTTATCGAGCAACGCGTCCAGTTTATCTTTCCGTTTTTTACTGTTCTTCTTATTCTTCTCGTTCTTCTTACTGTTCTTCTTGTTTTTCTTCCTATGCCCGCTCGCTTTTCCCTCCTCCTCTTCCTCCTCCGTGTCCTCGTCGCTACTCCTTTCAATCTCATCATCATCATCATCCTCATCTTCGTCATCATCATCAAAATCATCGTCAACGCCAAACGACAACGATTTCTGGTGCCCTTGACGTAAAGACGGTAACGACGATCGCTCGTTTTGTTGTTGTTGCAGCCTTTTGTTTTTCTTCGACTGCGCGGAGGAACCGCCGCCGAAATACCCGAACACAGCGTCCATATTTATAGTATGTGTTTCTCTGTTTTTTCTTTTCGTGGTCGTTTTGTTTCTGCGGCAGTTTGGTGTAAAAAACGTTTCTTTGTTCAATTTTTGCTTAAAAAAAAGTCTCGCGCATGTGCAAATGGTGATTGATTATTCCAAGTGGGATCAACTGAAGTACTCGTCTTCTTCTTCTTCCGAAGACGAGGACGAGGGTGAAAAGGAGGCGGGAAATGCATTACCGGAGAAACTGGGGAATCTCTCGCTCTCTTCGTCGTCGCCTCTTTGGAACGGTTTGGTGGTGCATCATAAGGATATTTTTGTATCGCATGTGATTTCGAAATTGACCGAGACGGATCGGTTTTTCTTTGCAAAGGTGAATGGTGAGAGTCAGGATGTGCTTAAGTATGCCGGGGTAAACGTATCGAGATTACATGTATTTGTTTACGAATTTACATCCGTTTCGACTTTGGAATGGTTGTGGAATGACATACGCTGGGGAGCGAAAGATAACGAAGGATATGTGATAGACCAAGCCTCGTTTTGCTCGGGAGTTGCTCAAACGAACAAACTCGAGTTGCTCAAGTGGGCGAGAGAAGTGAAACAGTGCGAATGGGATGAAAAGACGATTACTGTGGCAGCACTTATAGGTAATCTCGAGATGCTGAAGTACTGCTTCTCTAATAATTGCCCGTGTGATGAGAAAAAGTCGTTTGAACAAGTTGCTGTAGAAGGACACCTCGACTGTCTTCGATTTCTTGTCGACAAAGTGAAACCTTCGAGAGATATGGAAGCAAAAGTGGCAATGCAAGCAGCATGCAGTGGTCACGTGGACATCTTGAAATATCTTGTTGAAGAAAGAGAGATATTGAATGATTTGGCCCTCAGTCATAATTTGAACCTCAATTATTGCGTGGCAACCGCTGCAAGGAACGGCCGCCTCGATTGCCTCAAATACTTAGTCGAAGAGGCGAAAGCGCCTCGTAACGTCTGGGAATACATCGCCGAGGCTCGTTACTTCAAGCACCCCGAGTGCGAAAACTACTTGCTCGAAAAAGGGTGTCCAGAACCAACGGACGAACAATACGTTCAATACGTTCAATACGAACAAGTCAAGAGGCAATGAGAAGATAACTCGTTCTTAGATTAAAGAGAGAGAAAGAGAGAGAGACACGTTGCTTAAATTGCATTTCCCCTTTTAACTATAAAACTCCCCAATACGTATAAGACTTTTTCTCTTCATTTTTTATCTCACATGCGAGCAGGACTTCCTCCGCGCGTTGTCACTGCCGCCGCTCGTTTTTGTCGCGCTTCCCCTCTGAAGAAGAGGCGTTGCTCCCGCACGAGGTCGTCGTTTCTGTCGTTTCTGTCGTCGTCCGCTGCTCGTTCTTCTGTGAACAACGTGAACAACAAAAACATCAAAATGCCCGATGTGAAGTTTTGCGACATCGGGGCGAATTTAGTCTCCGCCTCACCCTCGACGTTCGACGGTTTTTACTTCGGCTCGCAAGTGCAGTCGCATCCGGAGGATACGGAGGACGTTTTGGAGCGAGCGAAACGAGTGGGCGTGAGGGAGATTTTAGTCACCGCGGGAACTTTGGAGGAGGCGAAAGCGGCGGCGAGCAAGTGTCGGATGTGGAACGAAAAGAGTTTTAGGAAGAGTAGTAATAGTATATCAAATGATGACCGAGAAGAAGGGGAGGAGGATGAGGATGGTAGCGAAGGGGTGTTTCCGAAGATGTACAGCACGGTCGGCGTGCATCCGACCAGGTGCGACGAGTTTGAGGAAAAGTACGACGGCTCGCCCGAACGGTATTTAGAAGCGCTGAAAACGGTCGTTCGAGAGAACGCGGACGTCGTTAAAGCGATTGGCGAGTGCGGATTAGATTACGATCGGTTGCATTTCTGCGAGAAAGAGACGCAGAAGAAGTATTTTCAATTTCAATTCGAGTTGGCGAAGGAGTTTGATTTGCCTTTGTTTTTGCACTCGAGAAACTCGAGGGAGGATTTTTACGAGATTTTGAAGAGGAACGTAAAGCACTTGAGAAAAGGAGCCGTCGTGCACTCGTTCACGGGAACTCGAGAAGAATTCGAAGAGTTGTTAGCGCTGGACGATAAGATATATATCGGCGTCAACGGGTGTTCGCTGAAAACGGAAGAGAACGTAAACGTGGTCCAATCCATCCCGCTCGATCGCATGCTCTTGGAAACGGACGCGCCGTGGTGCGCCGTCAAAAAAACGCACTTTGGGAACACATTTTTGGAAGGAGGAGAAAACAGTAATCGAATCCAGACTCTGTTCGGCACATCGGTGAAACCGAAAAAATGGCAAAAAGGCTCGATGATTAAAGACCGCAGCGAACCGTGTCAAATCGCGACGGTGTGCGAAATCGTCGCCGGATGTAAAGAAACGTCCTACGAAGACGTCGCGGAGGCGTGTTATCGAAACTCTCGCGATCTGTTCTTCTCCCCTTCTTCTTCGTAATATTCTTTAAATTCTTTGTATAATGTTGTTGTTGTTCGCGCGTGTAATATATATTGTATGTATTGTGTATTTCTTTCGCTTCTCTTTTTGCTTCTTTCTACTATTAATCGTCTAATATCAATTTCGTCAACCCGCCAGATGAACTAATACTAAGATGTTGAATGAGATGTGAACACAAAGGAAAAAAATTGGCGTTTGTGTCTTTTTTGAAAAAAATGGAAAAAAAAAACACCAAAAAGAGAGCAAAAAAGAAAAAGAGGAAAGAGAGAGGGAAAGGAGGAAAGCGGAAAGCAAAAAGCGTGTGGCAAAGAATTTGAGATCTCATATAATCCGCCGATGTGTCTTCCAATCAAATGAAAACGAGTGACTCTGAACGCTTTCTATTGGCCATGTAATCTTTTTTAAAAACCTTCTCGCGTTTTCTCTCATCTGTTCACACATAAATATCTCACGCACACATACACAGACGACGATCTGTTCTTCTCGCGCGTTTACGTTACATACTAAGTGAGCGTGAATACCACGATGGCTTCTTCTTCCGCGACGACGAGCGCGATGTTTTCTCGCACTTCTTCTGTTTTTACGAAGAAATCTTCGACGACGACGACGGTTCGATCATCGGCCATTTCCCGCAAAACAACGAAGGCATCTGCTTCTTCTTCTTCTTCTTCGAAGAAGAAGGAGCAAAAGCAACAACAACAACAACAACAGTTCTTGGGAATCGCCTCCACTTCTTTGTTGTTAGCCGCGACTCCTTTACCAGCGAGTGCGTCCGAGTTGACGGAAAAGCTCGCCGGGTTCTTAGACGCCGTGGATGCAGCCTCGGAAACCGTCGCCAGTGGCGTCTCGCAAACCGTGGAAGTGGCGAAGCAAGTGAAAGAGGCGTACGACGAAGCAGTCCCGGTGGTGACGCCGTACGCGGAGCGCGCGTTTGAAGCGGCGAAACCGTTAGGGGAAGCGGCTGGTGGGTTAGCGAACAAGTACGTGGCTCCGGTCGCGGCGGATGTGATTAGCAAAGCCTCCACGGGCGCGAGCGGGGTGGTGACGCAAGCGTCGGGCGCGTTGAAGCAGCAAGGCGTGGACGTCGCGCCGGTTGTTTCCGTGGTCGAGACGACCGGTAAGAGCGCGGTGGATGCGGCGTTGCCGATTGGGAAGCAAGCGTTGGAGTACGTGTCCACGGCTTCGGCCGGCGAGCTCGGTTTGTTGGCGATCGGCGCGTACGTCGCGTACTTGATCTTGCCGGGCGTCTTGGGCGTCTTCGCCGGCGCGGCGAGAGGCTACGCCGGCGACGTTGGCGCGTTGGAAGCGTACGAAATGGTCCTGTCTGGTAACACCAACATCATCGACTTGCGATCGGAAAATGACAAAGCGAAATCCGGGCCAAACCCGCCGAAAGGGAGAGTTTTAGAGGTGGACGCCAAAGGCGAATCGGTCGAAGTCACCGCGTTGAAAGTAAGCGCCATGAACGGCGTCGGTAAGGGAAAGAAGTACATCATCGTCGGCGGCAACAGCAAAGGGTTCGCCAAAGCGTTGAAAAACAAAGGGTTCAACAAAGTCTTCGTCTTAAAAGGTGGCTACGGGGCGTGGAGAAACGCCGGTTTGCCGTAAATTAAATGTTTTCGCATGCGTAATAACAACAACAACAACACCATTGTATAAAAACGTTGAGCGTAATAACGAGTTTGATGAAAGAGAGAGAGAGAGAGAACTTTATATGCTTATTACACACTACGACGAGAAGTGAGAATATAAACACACACACGCACAGAAAGAAAGAAAGAAAGGTATAGTATATTATGATATTAAACCTCTACTACCGCTTTAAAACTCTTCTCTGGTAGTATTTAAGGTTTACCCAATTAAGAATAAAGAGACTCTCAACGCACTACAATAAACTCATTATTTACTCCTCTCCCCGTACGACTCGCGAGATCCTTCTCCTCTCTCTCTCTCTCTCTCTCTCTCTCTCTCTCTCTCTCGTGTGTGTGTGTGTGCGTGTGTCACCAGAAAAGAGCGCACCAGGAGCGCCCGAGAGTGAAGAAGACGTCGTCCAAATCCAATCCGCTTCGTGTGAAGATATTTTGACGCTTTTTCCCAACGGGCATCAAGGTGTTGGTGTTGTTGTTAAAACTCCCGCTCGTCGATCTCTCTCTCTCTTTGATCGCGCGTCTGTCTGTCTTTTCGAGAGCGCGTTTGAAGTCTGGCGAGGAAGAGTACTCGAGAGAGAGAGGAAGAGACGACTAAAACGCATTTAACATCCAAAGATGACGGACGAGGAAGGACTTCTGTTCGATCGATTCGGAGAAATCATCGCGGACGCGAGCGATGTGATCGACGCGATGATTTCCACGCAAATTTCGATTTCGACGATAAAAAAGAACTTTGAGTACGATTCCGAGGACGACAACGGAAGGGAGACGATGCGTGGTGTCGCCGAACGGGCGAGAAGTATGAAAGCTCGAGTGAAAGCACTCGCGAAGGAGTATTTGACGCTCAGGGCGGCGGCGTCGAAAGCGAAACGGGAGGAAGAAAGTTCCGGAGGAGGAGAACAACTGAGAGACGCGTTACTTCAAGCGCGCGCAGACGCGGCGGAACGAGAGAACGCAAAGTTAAAGATGGCACTGAAAGAAGCGAAAGAAGATTGCGCGTTATTGGTGCGAGCGGCGCGGATGGCCAGGGAGGAGTTTACGAGGTTAGATAAGCTGGAAGAGGAGGAAGACGAGGAAGGGGATGAAGACGACGACGCGGTCACGGTGAAGTCGTTAGCGAGTAGTGGCGGCGCGACGTACGGGTCCGGCGTGCAAACTTTATTCAACGCGCAGGACGAAGACGAAGAAGACGAAGAAGACGATGACGACGACGGTCGAGGTCGGGGTCGTAACGAAACGCAGTCCTTACACGACATATTAGATTTGGACGATCAGTACAACGCGGCTTTGGAAAAGTTGCGGACGGCGAATATTTCTTCCTCAGCAGCAACAGCGGTAGCTAATGATAACGATGATAGCACTCACAACAATAGTCTCGCGGCGTCGATCGCGAGAAAAAATGCAGCTCAAAACAAGGATGAAGTCACGGAGACGGCCAAAGCGGCTGCGATGTTTGCGGCCACCGCGGCTTTATATTCGCACTCCGGTTTAAACGCAGTCCCGAATTCAGGAGGTAAGAATACGAATAAAAGCAGCACTTCGGAAGTCTCATCTGGGACGACTTCCAAGAGCGGCGGTCAAACGCCAGCGGCAGCTCTGTGCGTGGACGACGAAAGCGATCAAGGTCAAGTTTTTCGAACGCCCGTTTTGGTCGTCTCCGATCATCCAGACGCCTTGTCTTCTTCGGACGAAGACAAGGAGTTGGACGGGGAAGGGTCCATGCAAAACGCACTCGATCGAGTATTTTTCGGAGATGACGACGAGGACGAAGTCGATTCGCCGTCAGGTTTCGGAACTACGACGACGAAGAAGAGGGGAGAGAATAAGATGTCGTTCTTGAACGCGTTACCTCCGTAATGCAGCAAAATGGGGAAACGATAGAAGAGACGATCATGATGATAGTCACACATTATTTATATATTCGTATGAAATAAATTACTCTATACGTACGCTTTGGCTACGCGTGTTCACACTTTTCTTTCTCCCTCTTTCTCTCTCTCTCTTTCTCTTTTTCTTCTCAATTATTACTCTCACTTATTTTAAACCGTTTTGTTGTTCTTCTTTATTATTATTAGTTCGCATCGCACCAATCGGCAGCGTTCTGGAACATCTTCAACCACGGCCCGACGTCTTGAACGTTTGCGTCTTTCGGCGACCAGGGCAACTGCCATCCCAAAAACGCGCGCTCCGGGTGCGGCATCATCGCCAAGTGTCGGCCATCTTTTGAGCACAAACCTGCGATACCTTCTGGAGACCCGTTCGGATTCAACGGATATTCCGTGGTTGGTTTTCCGGCGCTATCGACGTATCGCACCGCGCACTGACCGGATTTGGAGAGTTCGGAAATAACGCTCGAGTCTGGGAAGTGCGCTTTACCTTCGCCGTGCGCGCACCAGACTCCCATTCGCGACCCACCCATATCTTTAAGCATAATGGACGGGGTGTTTGAATCGATACCAACCGTCACAAATCGGCTTTCAAATCTACCCGAGTCGTTGTGAATAAATCTCGGTTGTTTTGCGTCAGGAGTTTCCGCAACCTTGCCGGTTTGAGACGGGATGAATCCTAACAAAGCCATCAACTGGCATCCGTTGCATACGCCCAAGGAAAACGTGTCTTTTCGTTCGTAAAATTCTTTGAACTGATTCTTTAAGTTTTCGTTAAATCGAATACCACCGGCCCAACCCTTGGCGGAATCTAACACGTCCGCGTAGGAGAAGCCACCGACGAAAACGAGACCTCGGAAATCGCTCAAGTTGGTTTTACCGGTGAGCAAATCGGACATGGTCACGTCCCACGGGTCCATGCCGGCGGAGTAAACCGCGGCAGCCATTTCGCGGTCGCCGTTGGAACCCTCTTCACGGACGATCGCAACTTTCGCTTTATTCGTTCGCGAAAGTTTCGCCGGATCGGTTGGTTTTAAATCGTACGTGAGCTTCCACGTCGGCGCTTTGCGGTTGCGCAAGCCGGCTTTCTCCATCGCGACTGTTTTGTTCGAGGATTGTAATTTTTCGAGTTCAAACGAGGTGTGTTCCCACGCGTCTCGTAAGTTGGCCGTGGTGTCGTCGATGACAATCGCGCCGTTGTGCTTGATGGAAACTTTCCCATCGTTGGTGACCGAGCCGATAGTTCTCGCCGTGACGTTTTTCCCGGCGTACGCTTGCAAGACGTGTTGTTCGTTCTCCGGGGAGACTTCCAAGACGACGGACAACTCTTCCGCGAACAACGCCGCGTTGGCGTCTGGGCCGGGGAGCTCGACGTCCACGCCAGCCGTGGTGGATGAAAAGGCCATTTCCAACACGGAAACAACTGGTCCACCATCAGAAACGTCGTGACCGGCGGAAATTTTACCGTCCTCGACGAGCCGTTGCGTCGTCTCCCACGCGTTTCTAAACGTCTCGATATCGTCCATGTCCGGAACGTCGTCGCCGACTTGGTCGTACGCTTGCGCCATGGCTGAAGCACCCAATCGTCTCTTCGAGCCATCTTTAGACCCGTATTCGACTAAAACCAATTTACCGGAACCTGGCAACTTAGCGTCGGCGGTGACGCATTTGGTCACGTCTGGGACGGTGACGTACGAAGACATGACCAAAGTTCCGGGCGTTTTGACAACTTCACCACCCGCTCTAGCCGCCATGGATAAGGAATCCTTGCCACCATCAATGGCAACGCCGAGTTGAATCATCGTATCTTTCAACGCATCGCACGCGTCGTACATGTGCGCGCCTTCCCCGTCCAATTTCGCAGCGTACATCCAGTTTCCGGAATACTTGATATCTTTCAAACCGGTGGTGTTGGCGAACGCCAAGTTAGTCAAGGATTCCCCTAACGTGACTCTCGCCATCGCTCTCGGATCGATTAAACCCTTGATCGGCGCTTCGCCAATACTCGTCGCACCACCAGTCTTGCCAAAGTGCGTTTGCGAAATCACCGCGCAGTCGTTCACCGGGATTTGCAATTCTCCGGCGCACTGTTGTTGGACGATTAAACCAGTAACTGAACGATCGACTTTTGTGGTTAAAAAGCGTTTCGAGCACACGGACGGTAACTTCAACACGCGACCGAGAACGTCTTTTGGCGAATCCGTGATCGTCAACGGTTTCACCGACGGCGGCGCTCTCTTCAAATCGTACTTTTTCTTCGGCACGTCGCCCAAGACCTTTTCTAAATCCAAATCTTCCGGGAACTCGCCAACCGTACCAGGCTTAGCCAACGGATCTTTCAACGTCACGCGACCACTGCCGTTTATAGATCCGAGCACGCTAAATGGGCATCGCTCTCTCGCGCAAACCTTTTCGATGATCGGTAACGATTCTGGTTTGATGAGCATGGCGGAGTTTTCTTGGTACTCGGCGCCCCAAATTTCGAGGACGGACATGGTCTCGTCGCCAAGTTTCACCGCGCGAATGTTAATCTCTCCACCTTTCGGGTAGATCAACTCCTTGACGACGTTACAGTTCCCGCCGGCACCTTGATCGTGAATGCTCAAAATTGGGTTCTTGTCCATCAACTCCACGCACGCTTTCACCACGCGGTTCAACTTGTTACTCATTTCCGCGTCGCCTCTTTGGACGGCGTTGAAATCCAAGCTCGCGTTCGCTTCGTCTTCGCCGCCGGCTTTAGAGGACGCAGCACCGCCGCCCATGCCGATTCTATACGCCGGACCACCGATTTTAACGACCAACATGCCCAAATCGCCTTCTTGTTTTTCCAAGTTGGTGTGATCGATTTGACCGAAACCGGCGGAAAACATGATTGGCTTAATATATTCGCGTCGTTCGCCGTTCGGTAAACGGCTTCCGAACGTTCGACAATAACCAGCAATAACCGGTTCGCCAAACTTGTTCCCGTAATCGCTCGCGCCGTTCGAGGCGTCGATTAAAATTTGCAACGGCGACGCCAAGTTGCTCGGGTACTGGAACGATTTGTCTTCGTGCGGCAACTCATTCCCGGGCATTTGTAAGTTACCGACGACATACCCGGCGGTTCCGGCGACTAAAGTCGACCCAACGCCAGTCGCGTGCGTGTCGCGAATTCTTCCGCCAGTGCCAGTTTCCGCGCCTGGATACGGCGCGACCCCGCTGGGAAAGTTGTGCGTCTCCGCGGTTAACAACAAATCGTAATCCACTTTCCTCGGTTGCATGCTCGTGCTCTCTCCGGCGTTCACTGGTCTCAACGGCGTGCACTCGTACCCTCGAATCGCACTCGAATTATCTTTAAACGAAATCGACGAGTTATGCATCGGCGCGCCTTCAATCGTCTCTTTCACCATCTTAAACAACGACTTCTCAATCGGCACCCCGTCCACGGTTAACTTCCCGCTGAAAAACCAATGCCTCGAGTGTTCCGAGTTTGATTGCGCCATATCGAACAATTCCACGTTCGTTGGATTCCTCTTGATGTCCTCCCCGAACAGTTGCATGTAAAAATCAAAATCTTGATCGTCAAACGCCAAGCCGAGTTCTTTATCCACCTTCTCCAACGCTTTCCTCCCTTCGGTTAAAATCGGCACCTCGTACACCTCCGGAATCGTCGCGTCCAACGAAAAACTCATCAACGGTTCGTCGAACACGCACTCCGTCATCCGATCGTGCACTTCTTTCGCGAACAGTACCTTTACCTCCTGATTTTCCATCTTCGTCCCGTCCGCGCGAAACAACTCGAACCTTCGGCTCCTCTCCAAACGTTTCACCTCGGGAACGCCGCAGGAATTACATATCGACACCGCGTTCGTGCTCCACGCGGATTGAAACGCCAGTCTTGGGCCGACTTCAACCACGGATGGTGCGATATCGCCGGATAAACTCGTTTTTTCGCCGAACAAGTCCGGTTCGTACGTCTCCCGTAAGAGCCACTCCAACGTCGCCATCTTCTCCGCCGACAACGAAGTCGTCAACTCGACGTTGAAACACTGCTCGGTTTTGATCGACCCGATGATCAGACTTTCATTTCCTGAGGATGATTCGGAAAGTAGTTTACGATTGACTTTCGCGACGAGCGTCTCGCACGCCTCTTCGGAGAGAAACGGCGTTCGGAAGAGTCGAAGCACGCGAGTACTTCTCCTCGTCTCTCTCGATGATGATGCTTCCTTTTCGGGGGAGGCGGATGCACATCTCGTCGTCGTCTGTCTTCTTCCTCTGTTGATATTCTTATTATAATTCTTCACTCTCGTCGCTCCAACAACAAAAGAAACACCGCTCTTTCCAAAAAGAGGCGTCGTCGTCGTCGTTTTGGTCGAAGTCATCTTCTTTCGAATGAGGATGATATGCGCGCGTGACCAAACACCTCTTCTGAGGATGATGTCAAACGACGACCGGGTTTTGAAAATTTTTGAATTTTTTTCCATCAAAAACCCTAAACAATAGTCTTTTCAAAAAACGAGCAGAACACACGAAAGTCATCAGTCGACCTTTTTGTTGTTTACTCTAAAAGACGAGAAAAAACGAGCGCAGTATTCGTTCGACCAAAAGTGTCGCGTGGTTGGTGCGCGCTCCAACAAAGGCGAGAGAGAGAGAAAGAGAGAGAGAGTTCAAAATCATCATCCAAAGTTTTTTCTTAGTACAGTTACAAAAAGAAGTGTAAAAAACGCACGAGGTGTTTGTTTTGCACAAAACGTAGAAATGGCAAACTTCATCCCACCTTCGATCCGACACTCCGTGCACACCGTGGTGAAATCCGCGGTGGAATCCATCACGTCTGTTCCGACGGGATCGTCGCAATTTTTAGAAAACGGAACGCTCACCCCGGAGGATTTCGTCAAAGCGGGGGACTATCTCGTCGAAACGTGCCCGACGTGGCAGTGGAAAAAAAGCAGCGCTCGAGAAACGAGGAAGAAATATTTACCGGAAGAGAAACAATACTTAGCGACGAGGAACGTGCCGTGCAGAAAACGCGCGAAAGCGATGGAGGAGTATTGCGGGAAAGAAGTCGCACTGAGCGGAGAAGACGAGGGGTGGGTGGAAGCCGGGAACAAGGAGGCCCCGTCGTCGCAACGCGCGGATGGCGACGACGACGATTTAGACGACGACGACGACGGAGAAGGCGGGAACGGGGAGGGGGAGGACGGCGTCGTCGACGAGATTCCGGATATTAGCCGAGTGAACGTAGAAGATAATGATAGAGATGATGATAACGACGGCGACGACGACGACGACGAGTCTATTCCAGACATGGAAGACGTGGACGAAGACGACGCTATTCTCATCGCCGCGCCGAAGAAGGAAAAAAACAACGAAGATTTATTGCGCACGCGAACATACGACGTTTCCATCACCTGGGATAAGTACTACCAAACGCCGCGAGTTTGGTTGAATGGATACGACGAGCAAAGAAACAGTCTCCCACCGAAATTGGTATACGAAGACATAAGCGCGGATCACGCGAAAAAGACAGTCACGATAGACCCGCATCCGCACACGAACGTCTCCTCGGCTTCGGTGCATCCGTGCAAACACGCGAGCGTGATGAAAAAGTTGGTGAAAATGATGACAACGTCCACTGGAGGAGGAGGGGGAGATGGAGAAGAAGAAGAGGAGGAGGAGGAGGAGGAAGAAAAACCGAGCGTGGAGAGATATTTAATCGTGTTTTTGAAGTTTATGCAATCCGCGATGCCGACGATTGAATACGATTTCACCACGAACGGGTGATACGACGTGTGGTTACACAGGCGCGGGGAGACCCTTTTCTTAAATGTACTTTAAAACACATAATGGTAGCGCAAGCAAAAGAATATACAAAACAACAATTAATTTCACCTAACCTACTACTAGTACTACACATACCTAAACATCTAGATTCTACTATCAATACTCCTATCAATGTCAAGGTCATCTCTTTCACCTGCATCGCTCAAAGAAGACGAGGGCGGCATGCTACTTTCTAATCTCACAAAGCCGCTCATATCTATTTCTATGATGTTACCGACGACCGTGTTTGTTGTCGGCACGACTCGTTTTCCAAACGCCATCTTCAACGCAAAGACGAGTGATAAAATCGTATTCCCGGCAGCCGCGATGAAGAACAAGCCTCCCCCACCAACTCTATCGTACACGCGTCCACCACAAATAGCGCCTAAAAAAGCTCCCAGCGAGTTCATCCCGGAGAAGAACCCCATCACCGCAGCGCGTAAATCTTCCGGCGCGAGTAACCGCGAGAATTCAACGCCTACGGACCAATACAATCCAAAGGTGATGCCGTGAAGTAATTGTAACGGCAACACGAACCACGGACTCCCAAACGATTTCAAAGACGCGTATCCCAACTGTCGAAAGATGTACGCGACGAGAATAAGTAACATCGAACGGTCTAAACCTAAAAACTCTTTAATTTTCTTCTCGTGAAAGAACACCGGCACTTCCGCGACACACGTGAAGAAAAGCGCGAGACCCATCAATATTGGAGGCGCTCCTAACGTCTCCAAGTGCAAGAATAAATACGTGTCCGTTAATGCCATACTCAACGCCATGAGTAAAAACAAAAGGAAAACTAAAAACGCGCTCGGTTCGGTGACGATTCGAAACGTGCGCTTGGAGACGTCGTTGAAATCGGCGAACGAGGCAGTTCGTTTCATTTTCGAAGGAGTGCCGTCCGCACCAACCCTACCGCCGCGGCCACCACCACCGCGATTACGACTACTGCTACTCGCGACACCCACCATCCTTTCGTTTTCGCCTTCGTCGTCATTCATCACCACAATTTCTGCATCGTCTCCTTCGTCCGCTACTTCCTTCTCGTGATGCTCCATCCTCAACGCAATCGCGCTCGCCATCGAAAACAGAATAACGTACGCCAAAAATGGCGCGAACTGCGCGTTCTTCTCCTCCGTCAACACCAATCCCATCAGCGGCGCGAAAACGTACCCCCATCCTACGGCACCCCACAACCTCACCTTCCCGTACGATATCGAACTTCTCGGATTCCGCTCGAGATGTTTCGATACCATAAAATTCGTCGCGTTATCCGCCAAGAAAAATCCACCCGAGCCGAACGTTTCCGTCACCAAAACGTGCGCTAATATTCTCCCAAACTCTCTCTTTTGAAAATAAAGACTTCCGTACCCACACGCGGACGCGAATAAGCAAAACGCGTGTATTTTGCTGTGCAGTTTCGTGTAATCCGCAATCTGCCCCCACATTGGTTGAATGCCGAATCCTATTAAAGGTTTACACGCCGCGATGATGCCGATTTGCGACGGCGATAAATTCCAGTGACGGAATATCACCGGGAGGTACGGAATAAGGACCGCGAGTCCGCCGCAGAAGATGAAGTACCACACGCAACAGTAATATATGGGAGGCATGGTATTCCTCGCAGTACCTCTCTTATTGTATTTACGACGAGAGCGCAGCTAAAACAGGCACAGGAGCGCGCATCGTGGTGAAGAAGGCGTGAGAAGCGTGAGAGCGTACTGCGCGCTTTTTTTTCTGAAAATTGCTTTTGGAAGGTGTGCGAGATGTTCTTTATTCATAATATAAACGAGAGTTTGTTTTCAATTAAAAATGATGTGTTTATGACGATGATGGTATAATAAATCAAGCAGCTTCTTCGAGCCTCTGAATGAGCGCCGCTTTGAGACCATCTTGCGGGAGGTTCCTCTTCTCGAGTTCAACTTTGAGTTGCGCGACGGTCATTTTGGAGAAGTCGGCGTCAGTTTCTTGTTGTTGTTGTTGTTCGGTCTCCGTCGTCGTCGGCGCCGGAGCTGGGGCGGCGTTTTCAGCATCCGCGTCGGCTAATTCAGCCGGTTGGTGTTGCTCTTCGGCTGCTGGGACCATCGCTCCGCCTTCCTCTTGTTGCTGGGCGTCGGCATCCGCGTCGGCTATGGGCTCGTCTTCAGTCGCGGCGGCGGCTGGCGCTTCTCCTTGTTGCTGTTGTTGTTGTTGTTGTTGTTGTTGTTTCTCCGCTCTGTTCTTATTGCCTCTCTCGATGGTTTCGTTGATCAACGCCACGCATTTTTGTACGTTTTCTGGGATGCCAACGATACGAATGGATTGCGTCTCGTTGTCCGCATGGACGTTGCAATTGGACACTCTTCGAATGCGCGTGATGTTGACACCTTTACGGCCCAAGACTAAACCGATTTTCCCCGGCGCTTCTATCGTTTCGATGATTTCGCCCTCCTTCGGTTCGTAGGTTTCCTCTTTATTGTTCTGTTGTCGCGATTGTTGTTGTGGTTGTTGTTGCTGCTGTTGCTGCTGATGATGTTGATGTTGATTGTGTTGTTTTACCGGTAGCGGATCGCCTTCCTCTTCTCGCGCTCTTTTTGTCGCTTGGCCTAAATAACACAACTCCTGCACCAACAAAACAGCCTCGATAACCTTCTCCGGGAACCCGTGGTAAGACACCGCTTTCTTCTCGTCCCAAACCTTGAACGAACAGTCCATGATTCGTTGCAACTCTTTGTGCGTGTTGAATTTTTTGCCGATGATCAATCCCAAGTTCTCGCCGACGACTTCCTCGTAACTGACTTTGCCTCGCTCATCTTGAGGAAGTTGCAAGATGAAATCAGTTTGGATTGGCTCGTACGGTTGAATATTTCTTCTCGCCGCCTCCTCTCTGAGTTTGTCTATTAAAGTGAGATGTACGATACCGCCGTCGTTCCCTCGTTGACGTTTTCCGGCGGAGTTTGGTCCACCAACTCCATGATCGTCCAATGGTGGATAATCGTCCTCGTATCGACCTCGTTTCATACCGCTTCCGCCGCCGCCGCCGCCGCCAATCGTGTGTCTCAAATCTCTGCTATCGCGTTGGTGTGGCGGCGGTCCTCTTCCTCCTCCTCCTCCTCCAACTTGCGCGGTGGCGTCCATAAGCCTTGAATCGATTAAATCATTAATAGCTTCGATGGCCATTTGAATTCCACGGGGCGGGCCAGAAATTTCCACCGTCGTCTTATCTTGATTGCAGTTAATTTTACAACCGGACATTTGCTCCAACTTCTTCACGTTGGCGCCTCTTGGGCCGACGACTAAACCGTTGTTGCCTTCGGTGTTCATAACGTAGACGTCGTAATCATCGTCTCGCGGTTTCACTGGCGGTGGCGCCCGTCTATCTTCGTACCCTCTTTGAGCCGGTGGATTACCGCCGGCTGGTAACGGCGGTTGCACGGGCTCTAAAGCAGGGTCCGCGTAGCGCTCGTCGTAGCGATACGGCGCCGCGGCGGCGTTCAATGGAGCTGGTTCTCGGTCGCGGTATCCGCCTCCGCCTCTTCCTCGATCATATCCAGCACCTCTTCCTCCTCCTCTGCCTGCATCTAACGGCGGGTACCTGGAATCGTACCTTTCATCGTACCTCGCGTCGTACGGGGTCTGTTGTTGCTGTCGGTCGTACCCTCTTCCTCCTCCTCCTCCTCTGTCGTATCCTCCTCTATACGGCGCCGAATTTTGATCGTATCTCTCTCCGCCGCCGTACCCTCCTCGCCCGTGTTGTTGCGCGGGCGGATATCTATCGTCGTACCTCGAGTCGTATCTCGTATCACCTCTTCCTCCTCTCCCTCTGTCTTGGTATCCGCCGCCCCGTCCGCCGCCTCGGCCGCCGTAGCCGGTATTATTCGCGAACTGCTGCGCCACGTGCTGCGGTCTTTGATAATCTCCTCCTCCTCTGTTGGGCGGCTGATTATACCTGTTGTTGTTATTGTTATTATTATTATTATTATTTGATCTCGGTGGATGTTGCTGATCCGGTTGCGGTACTTGTTGGTCCATCATCGAGCGTTGTTGTTGTTGTTGTTGTTGTTGTTCCCGAGGCTGATTATTCCCACCTCCTGATCCTCCTCCACCACGTCTTGGCGCGCGATCGTCCTCGTCCGAATAATTCTCGCGTTGCCCTCCTCCCGTCTGAATCGTCGTCTGAATCGTGGCGGCGTTGTACTGCTCGTTGTTCGGATTAAACGGATCTTGTTCTTCTCCTCCTGCTCCTCCTCCTTCTTCTTCCATTTCACTCGTCGCAGCAGGTTTTAGAGGAGAACTCTTCTTCTTTGTAGCCGTCTAAACTCTCTCGATCGACGGAGATGAATTCGATGTTCGATCGGATTTTTGTACGACTTCGAGGCCCGTTTTTCCCAACAGAGAACAACTTAAAAGAAGTGCAGTGTTCTCTTTTTACTCCTTTAGTACTCTCGTCGCTCTTCTTCTCCTTAACCGCGCGCGTTTAAGAAGGCGGTGCAATCGCTGAGGAAAGAAAGAAAGAGAGAGAGAGAGAGAGAAAGAGTTTGTACTACTAAAATCGCGCAAAGAATGCAATTTAATTTAATTAACTCTCGCGTGTGTGTGTCTGCGCAATGCAGTGAAAAAGTGAGGGAAAGGCGAGCCCGCAAAAAAAGAAAAAAAAAGTTTGTGCGACAACAAAAGATGTCCTGGGGGTGAATATACGTACGAGAACGCGGGCCGATGCCGATTTCAGTCGAGTTCAAGGAGGAAGGCAAAACGAAATACACAGAGCTAATACGTATACCTTATGTATTGATCGATTGATTATACAATGAGCTTTGCGAGCGAAATTTTTTTACGTATTCGAGGCCTTATTGTTCGAGGTTGCTCTGGTCGATTTGCAACACCGCCATGAACGCCTCTTGGGAAATCTCAACCTTCCCGAACGCTTTCATTCTTTTTTTACCCGCGGCTTGCTTTTTGAGCAGTTTTTTCTTTCTCGAGATGTCCCCGCCGTAGCATTTCGCCAAGACGTCTTTTCTCATGGCGCTGAGTTGCGTGCTCGCGATGACTTTGTTCCCGATCGCGGCTTGGATTGGGATTTTGAACTGTTGTCGCGGAATGAGTTCTTTGAGTTTATCGACTAACCCTCGTCCGATGCCGTAGGCTTTGGAGCGGTGGGTGATGGTAGCTAACGGTTCAGCGACTTCGCCGTTGATCATGACGTCTAAGCGAACTAAATCGTTTTCGCGGTATTCGTTGAATTTGTATTCCATGCTCGCGTAGCCTTTCGATCGGCTTTTGAGTTGGTCGAAGAAGTCCGTCACGACTTCGCCCAAAGGGATGTCGTATCTCAAACACGTTCGATCTTGGGAGAGAAACGTCATGTCGATGTATTCGCCTCTGCGTTGGGTGGCGAGTTCCATCAACGATCCAACGTATTCTTTCGGCGTGAATAACTCGAGTTTAACGAAGGGTTCTTCGATGCGGTCTCGACCGGCGGCGTCGGGGAGCTCCGCCGGGTTCGCCACAGTGAGCATGTCACCGTTGGCCATGTAGACGTGATAAACAACCGATGGTGCCGTGGTGATCAAATCGAGATCGTATTCTCTCTCTAATCGTTCTTGGACGACTTCCATGTGAAGTAACCCTAAAAAGCCGCATCGAAAACCGAATCCCATCGCCGAAGATACCTCCGGTTCGTAATTTAAAGACGCGTCGTTCAGTTGCAACTTTTCCAGCGCATCTCTCAAATCGTTGTATCGATCGGTATCGGTAGGGAATAAACCGCAATACACCATCGGAATAGCTTCGCTGTATCCCGCCAACGCTTTCTCCGCTCGATGTTTCACTAGCGTAATCGTATCCCCTACTCTCGCGTCTTTGACGGCCTTAATCCCAGCCACGCAATACCCGACATCCCCTGGACGCAACGTTTTCACCGGGATTTTGTTCGGCTTCATCACGCCAAGTTCTAACACGTCGTATTTCGCCCCGGTATTCATCAACTCAATCTTATCCCCGACGTTGACTTCGCCGTCAAAGACTCGAAAGACGACGACGACGCCTCTGTACGTATCGAAATACGAATCGAAAATCAACGCTCGCAACGGTTCACCTTCCACCGGCACTCTCGGCGGTGGAACCAATCGCACGATGTCTTCTAAAATATCCTCCATTCCAATCCCGGCTTTCGCCGAACATTGCACCGCCTCGGACGCGTCCAATCCCAAAACGTCCTCGATTTCTTGCGCCACTCGATCACAATCTGCCGCCGGCAAATCAATCTTATTCAAAACCGGCACGATTTCTAAATCGTTCTCCAGCGCCAAATACACGTTCGCTAACGTCTGCGCTTCCACGCCTTGACTGGCATCGACGACCAACAACGCCCCTTCGCACGCCGCCAACGACCTGGACACTTCGTACGAAAAATCCACGTGTCCCGGCGTATCAATCAGATTCAACACGTACGTCTCCCCGTCTTTCTTGCTCGTAAAATTCATTCTCGCAGAGTTCAACTTGATCGTAATCCCTCTCTCCCTCTCCAAATCCATCCCATCCAGCAGTTGCGCTTGCATGTCTCTCTGCGCGACCGTATCGGTCATTTCCAACAGCCGGTCCGCGATGGTGGATTTCCCGTGGTCGATGTGCGCGATTATGGAAAAGTTTCGTATTCGTTCCGGAGGGACGACGAGAACCTCGTTTCCATCGCTTTTATTATTCTCTTTCGAAGCCGCTTTTTTCTTATTCGGGGGAGGTTGAGACACCGCGTTGTTTCTCACCAACATAAACATCTCTCCCCTTTTCCTTCTCATCGTGTTCTTCTTCCCTAGTAGTATTCGATGACGTTGATCATCGTAACTTCTTCTCGCACACGATGACGTGGCAGCAGTATTACTGGAACACGAGGATGACGATAACGATCGCATCATCATCTTCTTTGTCTTCTCTGTCTTTCTCTTCTTCTTCTTCTTCTTCTTTGTCGTAAAAGCATTCCAAAAGTGTCTCCTTCTTATCTCATTCTCGGCTGTTCTTGATTTAGGGTTTGTTGCGTAACCCTAAACCGGGCCAATAAAATGAACAAAAGAGGGGAAAAGTTTGCACAAAAAATCTATCAAACACTCGATGACTCCTTTTGCGTGTACGACGACGAAAACCTTTACCTTTTCTTCTTCTTCTTCCTCCCGGACGAGAAGAGAAAGAAGAAGAGAAAGATCTCTGAGCGGATCGTTTTCCTCGTGCAGTTCAAATTCTTCTTCTTTGTCTTCTTCTTTTAACGGGGGTCGAAATTTTGCGCAAAACCGACGACATTTTCAACGGTCCGAGAAAAAAAAAACGACGACACAGATAAAAGCAAACATCGAAGATTACGACATCGTCCCGAAATCAGGAGGGAAAGCAAAAGGCGGGTTTGTCGGTGGGTTGTTAATCGGCGGCGCGATATTCGGCGCGCTCGGGTTTTTGTTCGCGCCGCAGTTAAGCAAACACATCTTGAAAGGGAAAAAAGTCTTGGACGATTTGTTGGAGGAAGAAGAGGAAGAGGAGGAGGAAAATTGGACAGAGGAAAAGGAGACGAACGCGACTTCCTCCTCCTCGATAAAATTAGAGAAACGAGCGGAAAAAGAGTTGGAGGAAACGAGGAAGAGTTTGAACCAAAAGATTGCGGAGTTGAATAAGGCGATCGACGAGTTTAGCGACGAGGCGGATGTGCGATTGAACGCGAAGCTCGGGCGGTTGAGCGAAGAGCTCGATTCCGCCGAAGCGAGGAGCTTTTGATGAAGATGAAGACGATGAATGAAAGCCGCGCTGTAATAATGCAATTATTTTACGTGTTTTACGTGTTATTAGTATTCAAAACCCTTTAATTCGATTTCTTTTGTGTCGCCGGCGTAGCAGGAGCTCCTCCTCCTCCTCCTCCTCCTTGCTCTTGCACCATATTCATAAACATAAAATAAGCGACCGGCACTACCCACATGTAGTTTCTTTGAAACCACGTCAACTCTTTCGTCGTCGCATCCACCTTTTCCCCTCGCGCTCTTCGGTTTTTAATTTCCTGCGCTTTCTTCGTGTCCATCGGGCCTCCGTGCCCTCTGACGTCCGTCATCGCCGCGTCCGCGTTCAACTGCGGCGCTCGTTTCGGAAATCTCGCCGTGGCGACCGATCGAAACTGTGCCCCGTCCGCGATGAATAACGACGCGTCCCCGTCGTCACCTCCGCCGTCCGCCTCTCCTCCTAAACTACCCTCTTCTCCGCCTCCTAATAAATGCACTTCCGCCGGACACTCCGCGTCGTAATCCACGGCTAAAACGTTCCCGCTATCGTCCATGTGCAACGTGAAACTCTCTCTCAATCGACTCGTCACGACACATCGCGCCGGACTCGCGGCTTGCGCGAACGCGTTTCCGCTCGGTGCCAAGACGTTCGCTGGAACTCGCACCCGATACTTACGCCCTTTCTTCGCTAAACTTTGCAATTGGTCCTTCTCTCGCGTGGTCATCTCGTCCCGATGGACTTTCACATCTTTCAAACGAAATTTTGTACCAGACGCTTTACTACTCTTCTCGTTGTTATTCACGTTGTTGTTGTTGTTCTCCAAAACGATCGTCCCGGAAATCGTCCCTACTTTCACGAACTCTTCTTCTTTACCTTCTTCTTTCGTATTCTCGTTATTAATGAAGTACTCGAGCGAGTGCCAAAGAGGAAACTGTATCTCTTCGCCGTGTTTTTTGTTCGACGCGAGATCGAGCAACGCGTTGGAGGAGGAAGAGGACGAAACTTTCGTCTCCTCCTTCTCCTTCGAAGAAGACAAAGACCCCCCTAGGTTTCGCGAGACTTTGAACGATTTCACGGAACGTTCGTCTTCCTCTCCAAAACCTTCTTCGTGCGAAGAAGAAGCGGAAACCAAAATCACATCGACCGATGCGCAACAGAGGATGATTGAAACGATGACACCGATGATGTGAAAACAACAGAGGAAGAAAAAGACGCCTTTTCGTCCTCCTCCTCCTCCTCCTCGCGAAGAAGAAGAAGAAGAAGAAGAACGAGACGTCAACGATGATCTCGCCATACCGCTGCTCTCTGTGATACTATGTAGTGTATACCGTTTTTAATCTGAACAAAAACAAAACGCAGTAAAAACGAACTTTGAAGAATTGAAGAAGAAGAAGAATTGAAGTTTTCAAAAAACGAGAAAAAAAACAAAAGAAGAGCACAACAAAAAGAAGAACTGACAAAGCGACTGAAGAAAAGAAGACAAAAAAGAAGAAGAAAACACGAGAGAGTGCGACAAAACACACATTTTTTCTTCATTTTATATATCTCGATTCATCCCTCTCTTTTTCGCAGTAGGAGTAGTAGTGTATAATAACATAACGGAAGAGAGAGAGCGAGACTAAAGAGAGTTTTCAGAGAGAGAGAAGGAAAAGAAGAGGCGAATGACGACGAGGACGACGACGACGAGGAAAACGAAGCGTGGTTTTGATGGTGGCAAAGAAGACGACGGTAATAATGGGAACAACGCGAAAAAACGAACCGTGGCGGAATTGAAATCGGAATTATCGAAACGCGAGTTACCCACCGACGGGGTGAAAGACGTCCTGTTGAACAGATTGGAGAAGGCTTTGAGAGAAGAAGAAGTTCAAGAAGAAGAGAAAAGGAGTGGGACGACGAAGAGTAGGAAACGACCGCGGAAAGAAGACGAAGACAAAGAGGGAGGAGAAGATGACGATGATGATGAAAATGTCGCCGCTGGAGCAACAACAACAACAACGACGACGACGACGACGAGAAGAAGAAGAACGAAAGAAGACGATGATAAAGACGATGAAAATGAAAATGAAAAGAAGAAATCGAACAACAACAACAACAACAACGAAATGAGTACGACGCGGAAACAACCACCTCCGCCGCCGTTGCGAAGAGGTCGATCGAGATCGAAAAGCGCGGAGCCGTCGCCACCACCGCCAATGCAGGATGACGCCGTCGAGAAGAAACAGGGGGCAGGTAAAGAAGAAAAAGAAGAAGTAATAAAGTTAGAAACGATTAAAGAAGAAGGGGAAGCGAAGAAGAACAGTAGCGCCGCCGCCGCCGCCGCCGCGATGAGAGGAAAAATGCAGAAAGCGAAGGAGTTGATGAAGAAGCAAAAAGCGTTGGCGGAGAAGATGAAGATGAAAAAGATGGAAGCAGCGGGAGGAGCGTCGCTGCTGCCGCCGCCACCGTCATTACCACCACCGCCACCACCGCCACCAGTAGCAGTGACAGCGCAACCACCGATATCGGCGCAACGCGCCATCGAAAAAGCGCGAGAAACCGCCGCCCGATTGGCGGCGTTGCAACATCAACAGAAAAAGAATACGAAAACCAGCACGGAAGCTAAGTTTGAAAAGACCGGTCCGGCGCCGGTTTTACGCGTCAACGAGAAAGGTCAAGAGGTGGACGAAAATGGGAAAGTCATCGTTCGAGCGAAAGATTACTCGGCGACGACGAAAGTCAACGAAAAGCAAAAAATGAGAGAGGCGTTTTTACAAGCCGAACGCGAAGTGGCGATGGAAGAGATGCGACGACGAGGCGATACAGCCGCCGGCGGGAAAAAAGACGAGGGGACGAAAGAGGACATGATCGATCCCGAAATTGCGGTGAAGCAGAAACACAACAGGAAGAAACCGTCGCTTCAGGTGAGTCTTATTTAGAGTAGTAGTAGTCGTCGTAGATTTTTTTTCTCTCTCTCTCTCTCTCTCTCTCGTTTGTTTTTCTCTTTGCGAAAGATTCGGTTCTTCTGTTTTTCGCACATGCAAGGCACACTCTCTTGTCAGTCTTATTATTTCCGTGACTTGAAAGAATTTTTACCCTTGCGACATCGAACAGCGGGCCGGACAGCTGGAAACGCGCTTAGAATCAGTGAGCGCGGCCTCCTTACCATCTGGTGCATATTTCATTTTTTTGTTTGCTTCAAATCCTAGTAGAGAGGAGAAAAAGGATTTCTTCTTCTCTCTTATGATGATGAATTTTACACTAACGCTCTCTTCTTTCTCTATCTTTCTAAATGAACAGTTTGTGGCTAAAGGCACGTACGAAAAGCAAGCTGATTTCGCGCGTCTCGTGAATAAATTCGGCGAAGTCGATGCGATAAAAATCCGCGCTCGAGAAGACCGGGAAAAGAAACGCGCGGCGCACACGGAAGCGTTGGAAGCCGCAGTCGCGGGTGAAGTCAAAATAGATATCGGAGAAGCTATCGTGCACGATCGACCAGTAGACGACGTCGAGTGGTGGGATAAACCGTTTTTGAAAGACGGGAAAACGTACGCGGACGTTCCTTTGGACGATAGAGTCTTGGAGGACGATAAAGTCGGCGCGCTCTGGGAGCGCGTCTTGAACACGGACAAGATTACAAAATACGTCGAGCACCCGTACTTGGACGACCCGCCGATGGAAGCGCCGCCACCGCCACCACCCGCAGTAAAACTCACCAAGAAGGAGCAAAAGAAATTACGTCACCAACGCCGCGTCGCCAGAGAACAGGAAAAACAGGAGATGATTCGCCAAGGCGTGTTGGAACCGCCAAAGCCAAAGGTGAAAATTTCAAACATGATGCGCGTGTTGACCGAAGAAGCGGTTTTAGATCCAACCATGATTGAAAAGAAAGTGAAAGAGGAGATGGAAGAGAGACAGCAAGCACACGACGATCGAAACTTGTCGAGAAAGTTAACCCCCGCCGAACGAAGAGAAAAGAAAATTCGAAAGTTGTTGAGAGACAACACGAGCGAAGCCGGCGAGGTGTTCACGCACGTGTATAGGGTTGAAAACATGCGAAACGTGAAGAACAAGTTCAAAATAGACGTGAACGCGCAAGAGAATCACTTGACTGGTATTGGTATAATCACGGATACGTTTACTATTGTCATCGTCGAAGGCACTAATAAAGGTTTGAAAAGATACGAAAAGTTGATGATGCGAAGGATGGATTGGAAGTTAACGAACGAAGATTACACGGACGAGGAAATCGAGCGCGCGGAAAATAACAAGTGCACGTTGGTTTGGAAAGGAAGCGGGCCGCAACGAAAGATGAAACGATTCCACTTTGAAACGCTACGCACGGAAGCGGCGGCGAGGAAATATTTAGAGACTGATTTCAATTGCGCGAATTATTTCGACGCCGCGCAAAGCGCCGTGAGCGTTGACGACGACGAAGACGAAGACAAAGGAGAAGAGAACGGTGGTGGCGACGCGATGGAAATATCGTGATCGTCGAAAGAGGGAAGAGAAGATAGCTCAAAACTAGTACGTAGGATAAAAGATTGAAGATTCGAAAGAAAAGGTAGAATACAAAATGTGTTTTCAACACCGCGCTTGCTTTTTTATTAAACACCAACTCATGAGCTCAGTATGTATTATTATCGCTTTATTATTATCATCGGAGTTGTAATCGCTTCATGAGCAACGAAACCACGTCTAAAGAAGTCACCACTCCACCTTCTATTCGTTGGAAATCAATCATAAACCGATCGTCCTTCATTTTATACACTTGCAACTCAAACTTCATCACCGGTCCGACGTCTTGGCCTTCGTTAAAATCGCTCTGGTCCGGCGTCGTCGGTTCGTTATTAGTATTCGTGTTATTAGTATTCGTCGTCGTGGCGTCTTCTTCCATCGCGGTGTCTAAATCGTCGTTATCTCCCATTCGTTGCGGAGATCCGACTTCCGAGGTTCTCCCGTTATTATTCGTCGTCGTGTATTTCTCGAGCGTTTTCAACAAGAACCGACACTTTAAATTATACGGTCCAATTTTCTTCCAGTTCACTTTCAACGCCGTTAAAACTCTAAAGATTTCATTCATCACGTCCGGAGCTGCCATCGTCGTACTTTTACCCAACATCCACCGCTGTTCGCTCGTGACTAACCTCTGTTGCATCAGATTCGATTGAATTTGCGACGGTCTTCGATGGCCCATCGGGCTCGCGCCCGTCGGCGACCCGATCCCGCCTTGTTGTCCCAACATTTGCGCGTTTCTCGAATCTGTTTCCAACTCTCCTTGCTCAAACTCTGCGCCTAGATAGCCTCCGTACAAGTTACGTCTGTTATCCAACAACAAAAAGTACGTCACGCTCGCTTTATTTCTCACTTGATGTCTCAACGCGTCCTTCACTTGCTCTCTGGTAAAACCCAACGCCACCGTCGCTTCCAACGTCTCGATATCGATATTCGTCGCCTGTGACAACGTATCCGGTGGCGGAACCGCTAAGTATCTCGGCAAATGACACGTGCACCACGGATGGTTCCTAATTTCTGCCATCGTAATTCGTTTCAACGGGTCGACTAATAACATCCGACTGATTAAGTCTCTCGCTCCGGGACTGACGTAACTCGGCAACGTATATATCCCCCCCTTTATTTTCTTAAACAAATTTGGAATCGATTCGTCATCAAACGGCAACGACCCACACAACAGCGCGTACATGATGACCCCGCACGACCACACGTCCACCTCTGGCCCGGAATACAACTTCCCGGAAATAACTTCCGGCGCGGCGTAGTTGGGCGACCCGCACGACGTCTTTAAAAAATGCCCATCCCTCATCACGTTCGATAAACCAAAATCCGCAATCTTCACGTTATTCTTCGAGTCCAGCAGTAAATTTTCCGGTTTCAAATCTCTGTGTACGACCATGTTCCTGTGACAATACTCCACGCCGCTCACGATTTGCTGAAAAAAATGCCGCGCTTCGTTCTCCCCTAACCTCCCTTTCTCCACGATGTAATCGAACAACTCCCCGCTCTTCACGTATTCCATGACGACAAATATATCGTGCGGGGTTTCTAAAACTTCGTACAACCGGATAATGTGTGGGTGCATGAATAAGCGTAATATTTTAATCTCTCTTCGTACTTTTTCTTCCATGTGAATGGCTTTGATTTTTTTCCGGTTTAAGATTTTAATGGCCACTTTGTGCCCGGTCAGAACGTGCTCGGCGACTTTCACTTTCCCGAACGAGCCTATCCCGAGCGTTTTTCCTATTCTGTAGTTTGGGAGGTATATCTACGGAGAAGTGTTTACACGCGTGAGTCGTTCAAACTTTATTATAAATGCAAAGAAAACAACGAACGACGCGAGGGCAAACAATTATATTCAAGTGCGAGTAATTTGGGAAACAACAAACAGAAGCGTTAAAACCCGCGCAATACTACCACTAATAAACTAACAGTAAAAATAAAAAGAATGAACCGTACCTCCGCGGTGCCTCCCCGATCGTCCTCTTTTCCTTCTCTCTCTGTCATGTTTATACCTCTCACTTCGTATAACGTCACGTGTATAAATCCCTCTTTCAGAGGCAGAGAAATTGGCGTCTTTCTTTGAAACGATTACACACGTGGCAGAGACGGATATTTTCTCTAAAACCCTAAACAATCAAAAAAAGAAAGAAAGCCCTTCAAACAAACGAGGGTTTAAGGAACGACCACCAGATTCTCCAAATTTCTTCTCTACCTTCATTCGAGCAACGCACGCTTTGCAGATATACACACACACACATCACATAATAATGGCGGGGCCGAATGCGGCGATGTTGCTGTCGAGCAAAGGAGGCGCATTTAATTCCGCGCAGTTTGTCGCGGGCAGCCGACGAAAAAGTAGTTCTTCGAGCAAAAAGAAGAGTTGCGCAAGAGCGGGATTTTTCTCGAAAGATGATGATTTCGAGAAGAGTGCGGATGCGCAATCATCATCATCATCATCATCTTTGGCCGGGAAAGCGGTCTCCGCGGTCGTGGCAGCCGCGATTTCCCTGAGCTCGGCGGGGCAAGCCGCCGCGCTGTCGTCTTCGCAAGTTCAGTTGGTGCGATTTTCTTTCTCGCGACAATGTGTATATTTCTCTTTCTTCTACTCGTCGAGAAGAAAGATCGGATCGTTTTCTCTCCGTTTTGGATATGATGATGGATTTCATCCGTAATCTCTAAACTGACGCGTAACTACTCCTTTTGCCGTTCTTTTTATTCCCAAAACACAGATGAGCGCGACCACGTCTTCGGAAATCGCGCAAGTTTCCGCCGGCGCGGGTACGATGACGGTCCCAGCTTCTTCAGCTGAGAAAGCCTCGGACTTCGCGGCGAAGAAAGCGCAGTTGGAAAAAGCGAAAGCGAGGAAACAAATGGAAATGGCGAAGAAAGCGTATAAAGCGGAGACGAAGTCTGCGGTGGTGTCGACGGCGAAGAAGTCCACGGCGGTGGTGTCGAAGACGACACCGGCGAAGACCGCGGCGGTTACGAAGACGACGACGACGACGCCAAAGGCGAAGGACGCGCAAGCCGAAGCGCAAAGAAGAGCGGCGGAAGCGCAGAGAAAGGCGGCGGAAAAAGCTCGAACGGAAAGTTCTTTGGCGCAAGCTTCCAAGGCGTCGCAGTTGCAAAAAGATAAGGACGCTAAAATTGAGGTTGAGAAGAGAGCGCAACAAGCCAAGGCGGACGCGGCGAAGAGAGAAGCGGCCATCAAGGCTAAAGCGGAAGAGACGAGGAGAGACGCCGAATACAGAGCCAAAGCGAACGCGGACTTGAAGAAACAAAGAGAAGCGGCGGTGGAAAGAGCGCAAAACTCGGAGAAGCAGCAAAGAGATGCGGCGATGAAGAGGAAAGCGGATGCCAACGCCAGGGAAGCTGCGGCGAGAAAGGCGGAATCGCTCCGCGCGTCAGATAAGGTCATATCCGACGCGGTGAAGCAATCCGAGGCGGCGAAGAAAGCCCTCGAGGCGAAGAACAGGGACACCGCAAAGGCAGCGGCCGAGGCGAAGAGACTCGCCGAAGCGAACATCAAGGCGGCCGAGGCGAAGAAAAAGGAGCAAGCCGCCGCCGCCGCCAAGGCTGAAAGAGAGCGATTAAGTACGGTCGCGAAGAACAAGGAAGTCGTGCAAAAGCAAATTAAAATGGTGGACAAGGCTGCGGAAACTAAAGCCAGAGAGTCGGCGCAACAAGCGGCGAAAGCCAAGGCGGAAGCGAAGAAAATTGCCGACGCGAACGTCAAGGCGGCGGAAGCGAAGAGAGCCGCCGAGGCCAAGAAAGCGCAACAAGCCCAGGCGGCTGCGCAGCAACAAGCGGCGAAATTGCAAGCTGAAAAGGAAGCTGGCGCGAGAGCGTTAGAGGCCAAGAAAGCTGAACAAGAGAGAGCACAAGCGCAACAAGCGGCTGCGAGACAGGCGGAGCAAGCCAAGGCGGCCCAAAAAGCGGCCGAGGCAAAGAGAGCCGCGGAAGCGAAGCAAGCGCAACAAGCGCAACAAGCCAAGGCTGAAAAGGAAGCTAACGCGAGAGCGTTAGAGGCCAAGAAAGCCGAGCAAGCGAGAGCGCAAGCGCAACAAGCCGCAAAGGCGAAGGCTGAAAAGGAAGCTAACGCGAGAGCGTTAGAGGCCAAGAAAGCCGAGCAAGTGCGCGCACAAGCCGCCGCGAAGAAAGCCGCGGAAGCGCCAAAGCCGGTGGTTGCGGCGCAAGCCGAGCAAAAACAATCAGCAGCGAAACCAGAACAACAACAAGTTGCCGCTCCGGTGGTGAACAAAGAGGCGGAAGCGAAGAAGGCACAGGCGGAAGCGAAAGCCAAGGCTGATCAACTCGCGCGCGCGAAGAAACAGCAAGAAGCATTAATCAAGAAGCAAAAGCAGCAAGAAATCGACCAATTGAACAAGAAACGCCAAGCCGAAGCGCAAGCGGCGAAGAAAGCGGAAACGCAAAGAAAGGCAGAAGCGGCCAAGAAGGACGCGGCTCGCAAGGCGGAACAAGCCAAGGCGCAGAAAGAAGCCGCCAAGGCGAAGGCGGACGCGGCCAAGAAGCAACAAATCGAAGCTGCCAAGGCCAAGGCGGAACAAGCCAAGAAAGCTGCGGAAGCGAAGAAGGCGGCGCGATCTCAAAAAGCTACCGCGCCGGTGAAAGCTGCCGCTCCGGTGGTCGTCCAAGCGGTGAAGCAAGAAGTTGCCGCTCCGGTGGTCAAGGCGGTCGAGACTGTGGTCGAAGCCCCGAAGCCGGCGCCGGCGCCAGCTGCCAAGAAAGTCCAAGCGGAAGCGAAGAAAGCCGCGGAAGCGAAAGCTTTAGCGGCGAAGAAAGCCGAAGCGGAAGCGAAGAAGGCTTCGGAGGCGAAAGCGGCCGCGGCCAAGAGAATTAAAGAAGAAGCGACGAGAAAAGCCCAAGCCGAAGCGCAGAAGAAAGCGCAAGCGGACGCTTTGGCAGCTAAGAAATCCGCCCAAGCCGCGAGAGAGGCCGAAACCAAAGCGCGCCAAGAAGCTGCGAGAATGAAGCTTGAAGCCTCGAAGAAGGCGGCGGCGGCTCAAAAAGCCGCCAAGGAAGCTGAGGTCAAACAAGCCGCCGCGTCCAAGAAGGCTGCTCCGGCGCCGGTAGTGGCGGCCAAGAAGGTGGTTGAGGCGCCGAAACCGGTCGAGAGCAAGACGACGCAAACGCCGAAAGAGAAACGCGAAGCCGCGGAGACGACGACAAAGAAAGCCACTCCGGCCGCCAAGGAGGTTGTCGCGAAGAAACCTGTCGATGTCGTCGTGAACTTTGAGCAAAAGTCTGCCACGAAAAAGCCAGCCGACGCCAAACCGGCCGCCGCCGTCAAAGCGACGACGACATCGCCGGCGCAAAAAGCCACCACTACCACTCCTGCTGGCGCGAAAGTTGCTACTCCGGAAGACGCAAAGAAAGCGAGAGAGAAGAAGCAAGCCGAACGAGCGAAAAAGCAAAAGAAATCTGCGCAAGAAGCTGCCAGGAAACGCGCCCAACGAGAAGCGAAGGCGAAAACTGTGACACCGTTTAAAGCGGTCATCGGCGACATCACTACCATCGCGTTGGCCACCACCATCGCCACCGTCCTCTTCGTCCCGAAAGTCAAGGAATCTTTGGCCGCCGGCGATACCGAAGCCGCCGCCGATGCCGTCTTTGACAAGATTGACTCCATCGAAAACCCGACGCAAAAGGTTGGCGCGGTCGGCTTAGCCGTCGCCGCCGATGCCTTCGCGCACTTGCCAGTCGCGAACATCCTCCTCCCAGCCGGTTTAGAAACTGTCGGTACGATTGCGTTCACGTTGTTGGCCACGAAATACTTGTTAGCCAAAGACGGTGACCTCGCGGAAGACTTCGACGAGCTCCTCTCCTCTGTTCCAGAGGATTCACCGAAGAACTTGAAAGACGTCGTCGATTTGGTCTCCCCGGCCGTGAAAGTTGGTTCTAAAATCGTCAAAGCTGCCGCGGAAACCGACGTCGAGGAAGTCGCCGACGAGCTCAAAGAAGCCGTCGAAGATTTACCGGAAACCGTCCAAAACATCGAGTCGCCGGTTGAAGAACTCGGCCCGACCGCGGCTATCCTCGGCGCATCCTACGTCACCAACAGAGTCGCGCACGCCTCCGTGCTTGCATTATCCCTCCCAAGATTGCTCGAACTCGCCGGCGCCGGCGTTTTGATCTACGCCTTGGGCAGATACGCCGACGACGAAAGCGATTTCACGTTGCGAGAAGACCTCGAAGATTTGAAGGAAGAAACGACGAGAATCGTCAAGAAAGCCACCGGGTTTGACGTCGACGGTGATGACAACTAATTATAAACAACAACAACGCGCAATTAAGTGGTCCAGAGATTTGACCACGAAAGAGAGGAGGATTAAGAGTTTATTTAATTACATTATTTACCAGGTACACGATATGATGAATACGAGTAAAAGCGATGAGAGAATTTCATACACACACACACACACACACACACACAGATTCGATGACTTTTGAACTCGTACACAAATAATAATAACACAAGACCTACATATCGCGCATCATCGCGCGCGTTTAGAGAGTAATACTAGTTTTGCTGCGTTCTAAAACCACCCCACCATCCTCCGCTTCTTCTTCTTCTTCATCTCTCTGTTGTTCTTTTCCTCTTCCCTTTTCTTCAGTTTTTCCAATTCTTCTTTCAACGCATCCATCTCCCCTCTCCGTTGTAAGAGCTGCCCGCTGAGCGAGACGCAGCAAAACGCCATGACGACGTTGGCGAGACCGTTTTTTTGAGTCAGAAATCGGGAGAAGATGGTGGTGGACATTTATTTTGTTGCGCGAGCAGCGACAAAAGAGATTACTTTTGTGAGGATTGAGATTTTTGTGTGAAATGGTGTAATTTGTTTCATGTGGCAGACTCCTGTTCTTTTTAAAATATTGTTTTATACACAAAGGTAGTTCAACGCTGAACTCTCTCTCTCTCTCTCTCTCTCTCTCTCAAATCATCAGTCTAAAAGAATAATACTAATACCAACGAAACGACGAGTGGCGGTAATCATCACGTTTTGGTGTTGTTGTTGAAGATTTTACTTCTTCTTCTTTTTATTATAAGTATTATCCAGCTCGACGGCGGCGTCTTCGTTGGCGTCGTCGGGGACGTTCGAACTGCTCTCTTTGAACACGAGCACCGGGAACAAGTCTTTGATGCCTTCTGTTTGAGTTTCGTACGAAAACGGGGAACCGATGGCGGCGTATCCTTGATCCCAGGTCGTCACGGAAGCGCACGTGTGGTTCATGGTGTCCATTGCCAATTGCAAACCGTTCGTTTCGGCGGATTCTTCGACCCAGGTTGCGCCTCTTTCGTCTCGGGTAAACATGTGGACTTTCTTCGCGGTTGGATCGCAGATGATGGCGGAGTAATAGTTTAAGGATAACGCGGCGCCGAAACTCGTGGAGGTTAACGTGGATCGACTCGGCGCGAGGATTTCTCCGCGATATTCCCACTGAATAGAACTAGATGTGGAACCGAAGCGTTCGATGGCGAAGGATTGGACGGCGCCGGCGTTGTTACCGCTCACGGACGCGCTCCCGCTGCCAATTATAGCGATGCCTTCGTGTAAAGAAACACTCGTGCCAAATAATTGGCCAGCTACAGCATTTTGACTCATTATGGTGGTTTCTTGTTCAACCCAATAACCAGATCCCTCGTTGAGTTCAACGAATGCGTAGACGTACACCGTGCCGCTTTGCGTAGATCCAGAATACCCTTGCGGCGAGCCGACGAGTAAAGTATCTCCGTCAAACGAGAGCGAAGTACCAAATCTTTGGCCTGCTTTTGGATCCGGTGGAATAAGCGTAGCCACTAAGGTGACAGAGGTAGAAGAGACTGACTCCAGTCTGTAAACGTACACAACTCCGGATTTAACGTTGTTTATCAGTTTCTCAGGCGCGCCGACGAGGAGGTAACCGCCATACGCCGCCACGCTTCTACCAAACTCCGCGTCTGCCGAATCTCCATCCACCGTCGTCAAATATTGATAGACGAACAATTTCTCTGCTTCCGAGGTGGATAACGCGTTGCACTCTTCCCACCGTTGCGCGGGATCGGTGGTATAACACCAAATTCCTCCGGACCAGTCGTCCGGATTCCTACAATAATTGTGGTTGCCCTCGCCGTCGAGCGTCTCTTCCGAATCCCAATCGACGTCTCCTCTTTTCACGTGAGGCAAATCCACGCTCCAGGCTTGGCACGTGCGTCCACTCACCGTTTTCGTTTGGCACCCGACGTACCCGTCCTCGTTCGTCCCGGAAAGACTTTCGTCGCACCCGGTCTTCGCGTACACCCAAACCTGCCCGTACGCCGGCTGTGTCGACCCACCCGGTTTCGCTTTCGCCGCGCCAATTGCTGCGTATTCCCAATTATCTCGATCTGAGACGGCCAAACCTGATCCAAACTGTGAATTCACGTTATCTTTGTAGCCCGGATTGACCGTCGTCATTCGCCACGTCTGGTCTTTCAACTTATACGCCTCGTAATCGCAGAGTTCTCCCATATATTCCAAATACACGTCGTTTCCGTACTCGTGACTCGCCTCTTTGCACGTGCACTCCCCGTATTTCTCCGTCTCCAAATCGTACGCTTGATACCGCGTCCCGTACACGTCGCACACTTTCTCGATCCCGTTTCTCTCCGCGACCACTTTCACGCCTTCGTACGCGCGTTCGTTTCCTTCTTTCAACGTCTTCATCTTCTCCGAAACTTTCCCGTTTAAACTTTTTATGTACACGTCGCCGGTGAACTCCACGTCGTGCGAGTTTACGTATAATTCGGTGTTCCCGTCTTTCAGAGGGGAGAGAATGGCAACCGTTTCGTTCTTGAATCTCGCCACTGGATATTTTCCTTGAACTTCTTTCCCGAAGAACGTCATCAACACGATCAGGCAGAAGAAAAACATCTCGCTCCTCTTCTTCTCTCGGGGTGTTTTGCTTCTCTTTCTTCTCCGAGAAGAGGTCGAAGTTAAAGAAGAGACTGAGGACGAATTTTGTCGACCAAAACCGTCGACGAGTCCGATCCGATTCTTCGCACGACTCGCAACAGAAAAGCGTGTTGTTCTTCTTCTTCTTCTCGACGCAGACGCCTCCGTCTCGTCGTTAAAACGCTCCTCGCGACTCAATTTGCTCGCGTTCTTTTCGACCAAATCCTCCTTTGCATTCATCTCTTCCGTTAATAAAGTCTCTCTCGCTTTCTTTCTTTCAATCGATACAAAAGCGTAAACAGTAAAAACTCGCCAGAGATTTGAATCGATGTGAAAACCTTCAAACTCTCTTTTTCTCCCTATAATAAATTCGCTCTCTGTCAACGAAAAAGAGGAACTTCAAGAGACAACGCGCGACGAGAGAGAGAAGAACTTTAAAAACACCACCCCAACAACTGACACAGACAGAGACACTTAGAGTCAGAGCGTTACAGAGAACAGAAGACTTCTTCTCTTTCTTTTCTCTCTCGTCTCTCAATTCTCTCTCTTCTATAATTATTATACTCCTCTCTCTTGCTTATTTTTTTTTTAGGACAGCTTTTGTCTACTTTTTGCCAAATTTTTTTGAGGGAGACTCTAGTTTAGGGTTTTAAATTTTTTCGAGAGTTTCTCTCTTTTCTTTCTTTTCTTTCTTGGGTTGATGCTCACAATGGATTGATGCGTGCGCGCTGTTTTTTGTTGCGGAAAGAACAGAGAGAATATAAAGAGTGTACGAGAGAGACGCGCGAAAGAAGAGAAAGACTTTTCTAATGCGATGAGAGAGCAACGAAGGTTGCTTCTTTTTCTTCTTTTTACTCACTTTGACGATTGCGAGAATACTACCGAGTTGGGAGGATTTTAGTAATGGAAGAACAAATCATATGAAGGAATCGAGCGAGAAACTTCCAGAGTTGAAACAACTCTTCCTCGAAGAAGAAGGAGAGGAAAGAAGACGGTCGAGAACGTTCGGCCGATCGGATTTCAACGACCGCGCGCGGTTTCCAGACCACGCGAAATATATCCATCCGTACCACGTCAGAGTTACCGAAATACGAGAGGATGTGTACGAGGTGGAAGTGTTGAAAGAGAAACTTTGCGTGTGGGTGTTTTCCCCACTCGAAGAGAGGGAAAAGGAAGACTTTGAAGACATCCAAGGCGTTTGGCAGAAAATCGAACGTGAAGAAAGGGCGGTGGTCGTGGACCACAACTTTACACGCAACGGGATCGTGTTTTCGTTTTTCGCCCCGAGATATTGCCCAGACGACGCGAAGGTGTTTCGGAACAGGTTTAAGTTGGGCGAATGTATCGGCGCGTGGAGAGTGAGCAGCAGTCGTTCGTCTCAAAGAAAAGAAGGACGACGAGGACAAAAACAGACGTGCTTGGTGCTCACGGGCACGTCCGGGAGTGGGAAATCGACTATTGCGAAAGGATTGACCGAGAAGAAGTGGACCGTGGTGAATCAAGACACGATCGGGTCGTACTGCGAGCGAGAGTGTTTTCGAAAGAAAGCGGACCAGTGCGTGATGAAAGCGAAGCACGGGCTCATGCTCGGTCGACACGTGGTTATCGATCGAACGAATATGAGTGCAGAGCAAAGGAAGAAGTTTGTGGACGCGGTGGAATACGTCCGGGTGAATAATAATAGTGAAAGTGATGTTGATATTCAAATCGTTTCTTTGTATTTGGATTTAGACGTCTCGGTGACGACTTCGAGAGTCGCGCGGAGAAAAAACCACGAAGGAAGAGTCGAAGGCCGAGAAGGCGTGGAGATTGTGCACAAGCAATTATACAGTCGAGACAGCTCGACGCCGCACAAATCAGAAGGTTTTGATGTGTGTTTTCGATGCAAAACGCCGGCGGAAGTTGAAGTGGCAGTCGGTAAGATTAAAGCGATGACTGGTCACGATTTGCCGCCGTTCCCGACGAAATGGGACGGGACGCAAAAGCCGCCGGCGAACGCGTTTCTTGAAGACGACGACGACGACACACGCAAGAAAACAAAACACACGGGATTCTTTCTGGACGGATTACTCCAGAAACAACGCGACCCTCAACGATTTTGTTCGAAAGAGGAACTTTTGACGATAAACGACGCCTGTTTCGCAATCAAAGACAAATTTCCGAAAGCGAAGTTTCACGCGTTGGTGTTGCCGAGAAGTCCAAAGTTCAAACACCCGTTTGATTTATTCAAAGAAGAAGGCGGAGAATTTGGTGGGAGTAACAACGACGAGCGAAAGTTCGTTTGGGATCGAATGCTACGCGTCGCGCTCGATATCGTCAAAGATCAACTGCAAAATCTTCCACCGGGAACGAAATTCCGCGTCGGATTCCACCTGAAACCGAGCATGGAACCCGCGCACCTACACGTCATCAGTCAAGATTTCGTTTCGGAAAAGTTAACGACCAAACAGCATTGGCACACTTTTACGAACGACGACTTTTTTATCGATTTCTTCAAAGCGATGACGATGACCAGACGATGGGACGATTCCAGGTCTGAACAGATTGTGAAATCGAACGACTTGCGATGCCACAAGTGTAATTCGTCGTGCGCGAATATGCCGCAGTTGAAGCGCCACATCTTTGAGTGTGTCGCGCCTCAAAAAACGGGATACACTCACGACGAACTGGTCAGACTGTCGCTGCAACATCATCAACAACAACAACAAATACAACAACCAACGGGTCACGCGTTGCTTTCGTTGATGTTCGGAGGCGGGGAACAACAACAACCGCGAGGCAACGACAACAAAGACGACATGGATATTTGAGAGACACGGTAACATAGAGATAGAAATATAGAGTATATATAGAGAGAGACAAAAATTAAACGCACATATAAAGATTTACTCACGGTGATGAAAATTTACAAGATTTGAGCGACGTAATACGCGATACCGGCCAAACCAACAACCGTCGCCGCCGTCGTCACCAACGGCGTGCTCAACCCGCCACCAACAGCTCTCCCTGTTTCCGGATCGTACTTCGCGAACCTGCTTCTCGGTGCCGAGCATTGTGGGCACGAGTACTCCTTATCCTGATCCGCGAACGGCGTCGGCAACGCGTACACGAAACCGCAATCGACGCAAATGTGCGACGCTCGTTCCGCTTGCGCCGCGCTCATTTTCCTCCCAAACTTTGGCGGTGCTGGCCTTTTCGGTAACCTTTTCACGTCGAACTCCTTTTCGCCCGGCCCTCTTACCACGATAAAATCCACCGTGTTCGGACACGCGTTTATCGCGCTTCTCGAAAATCCAAGCTGATCTGCCGGCCATAACTCGTCCCCGAAAAAGGACGAGTGATACATGACGACGTCGCCGGATTTTAACCCCGCTTTCGCGCCGTTCCCGGCGACTCTGTCGATGCACACGCCCGGGATTCCTCCGCCTCTGGCTTTTAACGTCACGCCGAGTGGTTTGTCCACGGAGATTAACACTTCGCCTTGTACCGCTTTCACGAGTTGATGGTGTCGTCTGTTCATTTTGTTCCGCTTCGTCATCATCTTGGAGGAAGAAGAAGAAGAAAAGCATCCATTCCTCTTCGTCGTCGTCGTCTTCTCCCCGCGATAAAATTGGGACGACGACGCCCTGTGCGTTATAGTCGTCGTGGCTGAGACTACGCTTTGCATCTTTTGTGTGTTATAAGTAGTGAGAGTGAGAGTGAGAGTGAGAGAGAGTGCGCGCGAAGTTTTTCGTTGTGAGGAAAATCAGAAGTATAGATAAAGTTCCGCGCAATGTGGGACTGATGACGAGAGACAAAGTCAGATATGGCATGTGCTGTGCCCTTTTGACTCCTGTGGCAGAGAGAAAAAGAGAGAAAAAGAGAGAAAAAGAGTGAAAAAGAGCGAAAGAGAGCAGACAAAAGAGAGAAAATCTCAAATTCTTTCGTGTTTTTTTCGTCAGAGTTTTTTGTTCTTTCTCGTCTCTCTCTCTCTGCGCTCTCTCTGACGCTTTACGCAAAGAACAGACACCGTAGAAAGGTCGAGAAGAAGAAGAGGTCAACAAAATACGGTCGTCGAAGTAGTTTCTCTCAGCAGCGGCGAGATTTATGATTCAAACGCGCAGAATCGGTTTAGGATGGCTCCCCGGCGCCTCGATCGGCGTTCTGAGCGGGTTTTTCATTTTCAACGAACCGTTGAGAGAATTTCACGCCGTGCAAGAAAAGAAGAATACGAATAAGAGCAAAACCATCGACAACAACAACAACAACAACAACAACAACGAGAAGAGCAGCAGCAGCAGCGAGTAGTAGTAATAGTGGTAGTAGTAATAGTAGTAGTAGTAATAGTGGTAGATTGGTAGCAGTAGTAATATATAATGAACACTTCGAAATCTTATTTCTGATGATGGCGTTGTCGCTTTTTGTTGCGAGGACTCTCGCGCCTCGGCGAAGTAGTAGTAGTAGTGGTAGTATTCTTCATCGGGGGCGACTTTCTTTTCTTCTTCTCCGCTTTTAGCGTTAACGGCGTGCTATTGTTGTCGTCGCTTTTTCCTCCTCCTTCTTCGCCTTCGCCGACGACGCCACCACCACCATCGCTTTCCGCTGGATGAATCGGTTTCTCGTCCACGCTGCCTTCTAAATCGAGCTCGGAAACGTCCGTCGCTTCGCCTTCGCCTTCGCGCATGCTCAACGTGTCGCGCATATCCGCGGTGTCTCCAGAAATAGCAGAGGTTGTCCGCGGAGGCGAAGGTGGTGGACTGTACCGACCGCGACGACGACCGGCGCCCATGGTGCCGCCGTCGTCTATGGTGGTTGGAAAACGAACCGTTTTCGGTTTCTTCTTTTGCGAAGAGTTGTTGTTGGCGCCGGTTAAAATGGTAGATCCAGAGATGTTGTTGTAATTTGTTCTCGGCCCGGATGGATTCGTGGCGCCGGGCGGTTGTGGCGTCGCCAGCGTCATCGACGCATCTCCACCGCGCGGTGCCACACCCTCCTCTTTCGATTTCTTGTGGTCCGCGGCACTCGTTTTCAAAGCTCCCGGCATCCACGGCGTTTGATGCTTGTTCACGTCCGATAGCGTCACGTCGGTTTTCGTATGAAAATCGGGCATTATATCGTTCGAGGGACGGCTATTCATCAGTAAATATTTCGTTTTTTCATCGTTTTGAAGAGAATCTTCGGAATCGCGTCGTGTCATGACACCGTCGTTGTTGTCGCTCGTCGACGGGGGAGGCGTCGCTTCTTTTCGCGCCGAGGTATCGCTCTCTTTCGCTTTACGCGCCGCTATCCGAGCGGCTACATTCGCCGCGGCATCTTCGACTGATTTTGCAGCAACATCCGTCGACGCTGGTGTTGCGGCGGCGGCGGTAGAACTTGGCGTAAGTCCAGCATTCTTCGTAACGGCAGTAGCCGCTGGATTTTGTTGCACGGTTGGAAATCCCAACACGTTGACCCATGGTCCTTCGTCCCTTGCCGCTTTCGTTTCCGCCCACATTTCTTTGATGACTTCTTCCAACCATTCGCAACACTCGTGCAAATCACCGCTCAAAACAACTTTAGAATATTTTCGGGCTTCGGCGACGGTTTCTGGATTTTCAGAGACCAAAAATACCGATCTGCACGTAGCGCCATGGCGAGAAGCGAGCTTCACTGCGTCTCGAACCTCCTGCGGAGGAAACTGAATGGGTTGATGCGACGCCTCTTCCCAATCGATGCCTAAAACTCTCGCGCCTCGACCAGCTCTATCACCAGTCGCTTTGTGTGCGTGTAAGAGCTTAAGACAATTTTCGATTCTCCACGCTTTATCCGGATCTGTTCGCGCGACTTGCATTTTCTGTAGCATCAATTTCTGAACCGTGTCGTTGTTTAACTTGATTGCCCACGGCCACGGCGGGTTTTCTCGAGCCCCTTCTTGGTTGTAATGCAAAATACCTTTCGCTGCAGACGCAGCAGCAGAAGCTGCCGCGGCTTGGCCCAATAGTTTCACAAGCTTTTGAACAATCTCTTCGCCCATGGCTAACGTCGTATCGTCGACGACTAAAATGACGCCTTCTGGAAAGACTTCCGCGGTTTCAATTCTCGGGTCTAATAACCGTTCGTTTTCGATGCACAACTCCAAGTGACGCAAACCGAGCGCAAAACGTGCTCGGCGGGAACGCAAAAAGTCTCGGATTTCCAGCTGCGTGAAATCTTTCGCGTGTAAGAGTTGCAAGAACGGAGGATGGACGACGATTAAATCGAGCCCTTTTTCCGCCATGTCGTTCTTGTCGTGCGTCAAGAGCACGTGAATGGCACCTAAACTTTCCATCTTTTGCAACAAGAACTTCACGTGCGGATGATCCATCTCGAATCCAAGCAGCGCGAAGCGTGCGCCTTGAATTGGAATCTTGCGAACTCGAGTCACGTTGACAGAAGTTTGCGGTACTAACGAATTTCTATTCGCCGCATCCAACGCCGCCAGTGCTCTTCCTTGCGACGACGGCGATATATCGTCTTCAGTCGCGTCCGAAGAAGACGGTGAGCTCGCCGGGGATGGCGTACTTCGATGTTGCGGTGATGATGGTTCGCGTCGCATTTTATGCAGATGAGACCTCGTCTGTTGCGTTTGTTCGTTTGCGGGAATAGAGAGCGAGGCGTTGTTGTCGTCAACCGCGCTAACGTCGTCCTTGTTTTTAGCATCTTCGGATGGATTTGAAATTCCAGACGTTAGTTCTGTCTCTTCGTCTGATGCGATATTACTTCGAGGTCGGTTTGCGTTCACGTTTTCAAACAAGTTCGCGTCTTCATCGACCACGGCTCCTGAAATGTTTGAACCGCCGGCGTTTGCGCCTTCGGAACCTTCATCTCTTTCTATACTATCTGGATCCGTTTCGCGACTTCCGGCGGAAGTTCCAAATCCTCTGGAGTCGTTATCGGTGTCGTATTCACCATCTGAAACGACGTTGTGCATGTTCATCGCCCGCGCGACAACCGTAGGTCGTCGCTGATGTTGTTGTTGCGAGCGCGGATCCGCGTTGGTCAATCCGCCAGCTGTTAACGGCGTCGATAAATACGCATTTGCCCCTGCGGTATCCATACCACCTCCACCACTTCCCGCACCAGAGTGCGACGTTCGCCTCCTGTGCAATGGTTCTCTTTCAGAAGTTGCGCCTTGTGTGATCCCTCCGGCGCCGCCGGCTACCGCGCCGGTTTCTTTCGAGTAATTTCCGAGCTGCGACGCCGTCCAACCTTTCAAAATACCCCGCGCCGGTCGAGAATCCGGTGCTGGCACATTAGCAATCGGTTGAGGCGCCGGTAAAGGCTCGACAGTTTGAATAATAACCCATAGCGGTTCGATTGTCGGAAAATTCGTATTACTGCTCGTATAATTTGTCGACGTCGTGTTCACGTTGGCGTTTGCGGCATCCGCGAGAAACCGTTCGCGAGCGATGCCCGGCATTCGTCTCTGTTGTCGTTCCGATGCATTCGCGGGATCATATCCACCCGCGGCGTTGGCTGGTGCTTGTTGTAAATCTCGTTCTTTTGCGACGGCTTCGTACGCTAAATCCGGAAGTTGTTCTTGAGAAACAATATACGCGACATATCCTTCCGGTAGCTCTACTTTCGCTGCTACGCCTACTGCGGTTTGCGACACTTCCACCATGGACGGCGTTCTCTGCAGCTCTCCACTCCCAGATGTTGTCGTTCCGGTGGTATTCTCTGCGGCTGTCGCTGCAGCAGCCTCTGCCGTCGCTCGCTGTTGCTGCTCTCGGACGCTCGTCGATAATGGCGATAAAACAACCTCTGCTCCAGGTTCTCGTTCGTTGCCGTGACTATGACTTGAATTCAACGAACTTCGATCGTTAAACGATTGCGTCGACGCGGTTATTCGTTCCCGCAACAAGCCGCTACCTCTACCGCCGCCACCACTACCACCAGCGCTACTATTACCAGGTCCGTGATGTCCACCCGTACTCGCCGGTATTGTCACGTCGTTGTTGTTGTTGTTATTATTATCTCTATTATTATTATTATTATTATTCGAAACCGTCGGCGTCCCAGCGCCGCCCACGTTCGCAGTCTCCGCTACATCTTCCGGCATCTCCTCTCTTCTCGCCTTCAAACTTTGTGCCAACTTCAAAAACGCCTCTTGCGACCTTTCGCTACCGGGATACAAACACAACAACGCGACCGGATCCCAAACGATTGGAAACTCGGCGTCTAAACTCGTCACCCGTTTCGCCCTCAAAATATCCGGTAAAACGTTCCCGGCCGCGTGCGCTCTCGCAACGCCTTCACCTGCCGCCGTCCCTGGGATTCGAAAACCCATCGGTGGTGCTCGAGCAATCAACTCGGTCGCGTTGTTGAACAGCGGCTGTTCCGACGCGTTATCGTTGTTGTTAGTATCTCTGTCCCTATTGCTAAGAGTATCGCGCGCGACGCCCGTATCTTCTGAATGCTCTCTGTTCGTGTTCTCGTTATCATTCTCTCCTCTGTTGTTGTTGTTGTTGTCGGTGTTGTTGTTCGCATTCTCGTTATGATGGTGATCTTCAAACGACCCTTGACTCATGTTACTCGTCTGACTGGCTTCTCTCGTCGCGTTCACATTCGTATTCGTATTCACGACGTCCCCGCCTCTCTCGCCGCTGTTCGTGTTCGTATTCTCAACCGAGGTTTCATCCTGCTGCTGTTCTCGCTCTCGCTCTCGCTCCCGTTGTTTCCTCATCAGCCGCAACTGCCTCTCTTTACTCGTCATCCCGCCGCTCGTCGTCTGTTGTTCTCCTCCTCTCGTCTGCTTTTCCGAAATGTTGCTCAAAATCTGCGTCGCGTCCGACCCGGTTTCGTTATCGTTCGTCTCTTCGTCGTTATTCAAGCTGACGTTCCCGTCGGACACGCCCGAGTCCGCTCTCAGCGCGTTCGACGTCGTCGGTCCTTCGTCGTCGAACATGTCGTCCATGTTCTGGTAACTCATAAACTCGCGTCCGAGGGAGAAAAAACCTCTCCAGACGATTTGTAAATGCGCCCCGGGGGTGATGATGGACGTTTGCGAACGCCTCAGCCAGTTCGGGGAAAGCGTGTCGGAGGAATGAATCATCGGGAGAGAAGAGGTGTTGGTGTTGTTACTGTTCGCGTTCGTGTTTCTGTTGGTGACGTTGATGCGATGGTGAAGATGGTGATGCTCCTGATGATGATGATGATTGGACATGATGAGAAACCCGAGAACGAGATCAGACGCGAGAATAAATACACGCGCTCACGTGAAACCTTTTCGTTGCGTATCTCCCTCTCTCTCGTCTCGAAGTGTTCTCAGATGCTCTCCCTTCTGTAATAAGTGTCACAGAAAGAGAGAAAGAGAGAGAGAGAAATGAGAGGTCTAATGTGTGAAGGTGTTGAAAGTGGGAGTTTTCAGATGGATTTTATAAGGAAAGCGAGACGAGCGGACGACGACATCTCTTCTTCTACTACTACTTCTGTGTTTGATCGTCGTTTTACAACAAAAACATGTGAAGGTGCTAACATGGCGAATCATCTGTGCTACCCCGGCGCGCGATACCGGTATACGCTCGTACTTCTCGATTTTTACGTTTTACACGGCGTGTAGCGAAAGGTTTGAAACTCGCGCCTCGCGTGTTCTTCGCGCAACCGTTTGGTTTCTTCCTCAAAATCGTCGTCGTCCTCGATGGGTGCGTAATCGTCGTTTTCTTCTTCTTCGCGAAATGGTCGCGGTGCGCTGTCAGGGCACCACCACGTTTTTGGCATCGCGCCGACGTAGGCTTTGGCGAAGAGTTTGCTTTGCGCTCGCAAACCGAATTTGATGTGGGACAACGCGACGAGGATCGGGGATTTGCGAGTGCCCAGGTTGTTCGGGAGCAAACGTTCGAGCTTATCCGCCGGTTTGCGAGGTTTGATGGTGCACGCGTGGTAAGAGGTGGATGTTATCGCGGCTTTGTTCGAGAGCTGTTCGTCTTTGGCGTCCAAGTTGTGTTGGCAGATGTTCGCGAGGAGTTCGTCCCAGAACGGTTGTTCGACTAAGCCGTCTTCGACAGCGTATTGGAGTTGGTCGAGCGCGTCGAAGCCTCCAGAGATGGAAGCAGCCGCGAGCTCGACGCCGACGTTCGGACCGAGAACGGTGTGTTTGCTTTTACCGTCTCCATCTTTTTCTCCTCCTTGTTCGTCTTTCAGTCGAACTTTTTTTGGCAACACGTCCACTTGCAACGTGTAGCCCATGGTCGTTCGATCGAGCGCGTATAAACCAATTCTCTCAAACTCTTCTAAATCGCCCGGCCAATTCGCGGCGGCGAGAAAGTCGGACATGTCTTCGATTATGGACGGTAGCTCGTCTTCGTTTATTCTTTCTTCTTCCTCTTCTTCTTCTATTTCTTTTTCTTCTATTTCTTCTGCGTCAAAAAGTCTCGGTCGAAATACAAACGCCAACCGAATGGCTTGTATCCCAACCTTCTCGCTCGTCCCTCCTTCGGTTAACCTCGAATGCATCACCGCCACGAGCCACGTCGTCGCGCGCCACGTGTCCCTGCTATACTTTCCCGTCGTCTCTTTATCCGTCGCTAATTTAATCACATCTCTGACATTTTGCTCGTGTTCGGCGCTAAACCCGTTGAGCATCCCGGTCGCTTCTAAGTAATCTTTCAACGCGTCCACGGCTTCGTCATCTCTCCCGTACTCAAGCACCGAATGTTCTAAAAACGACGCCCCTACAGGACTGACTCGATTGTTATCCTCCATGTCGTGCTCCAACCACGTGTGCGTCCAATACTCGTGCCCTCCGTTCAACCGCTCTCTCTCCGTCCCGCGTACGCTCTTCTCGTGTAACACTTTCAACCAATTCTGAATGCGAGGGTATATCTTCGACCGCTCTAAGCCCATGCATTCGCTCTTCTCTCCTTTTTTCTCGTAATCGCACTCCGCTAACTTTTTCATCACCCCATTCTTATATAATCCAAAATGGAACAGCTTCAAAGACGGATCGATGTTCCGCGCTTTGGGCATTTTATTAAACTCCAGAAGCATCATCCCGTTGGAATAGTCGTCGATGAGTTCCCAACTCAAACTGTTCGTGAATATTTCCGCGCCTTCCCACGTTTTGTTCTCAAACACCGCGTGTCGAGGGAGTAATCGTCGGATGTAATTCGACGTCCACTGTAACGTGCGCGCGTTTGAAAAACCCTCGAACACGCAGCGAGAGGAATGTATATCTGACGTCGAATTGGAAAAAGTGGCGAACACTTCGTTTCGCAGACCGGATTCGCGACGTGCTTCCTTCTCCTCCTCCGACGTTCTCGTTTTTACTCCGAAAACAAAAGCGCTCGACGAGAACGCGCGCACATACATAAACAGCATAAACAGTGCGCGGGGTCGTTTTTGTGCGTCGCCTCTTTTCCGCATCCTCGTGAGTGGTACCAACGACAACAGAGGAGAATATAATGGAAAAATATCTTCTCTTTTTCCCGAGAGCGCAGATGTGTCTTCACTTCTTTACCGCTTTAAACGCCTTTCGCGAGAGCGCGCTGCTCTCGTAAAAAGAACGACACGGACGCAAAACATGGACGCGGAGGATCAGGGGGACGTAAAAAGCGAGCTCTTTTGCGCGCACGTGGCCTTCTTCTCGTCCGCGTGCGACAAAAACACCAATCACGCGTCCAAGAAGAACGAGAGGAAGAATCGAATCGAAACGAGGCGTTTTGACGCTTCGGCGAACGTGCTCGTGTTGCGCGTGACGAAGGAAACGGAGGAAAGAGACGGGGAGTTGACCTTGATGTTTCCGGAAGACTACCCGAAGTCGGAAGTGATGGCCATCGGGGACGGAAACGCGATCGACGAAACTGAGTTGAACGAAAAGTTAGAGGACGAAAGTGGGAGGTACGCGAATAAGACTTTGTTCGAGGTCTTGCGATTGGTCGGGACGACATTTTTTGAAGGGAAAGAGCTGAAGCGCATCGAGCGAACGGTTAGAGACTCGGAGAGGATGGCGATTGAAGCGGATGGGGGATTAGGGAACGAGGACGAAGAGGAGGACGATTTGTGCGGTGGCGACGCGATGGACGTGTGCGGCGGCGCGAGGAGCGAGGAAAGAACGGTGAAATTGACCAGGATGCTTTTGCAAGCGAAGCAGAGGTGTAAAATGAACGAAGAGAGGAGGATGCAGGAGAAAGAGGCGACGACGACGACGACGACGGGAATGACGTGTGCGGGGATGAGTAATAATAATAACACGAACGAACAACAACAAAATAAGGGGGGTTCTTTCGTAGACTCCGCGGATTTGAAACGAGCGGCGAGGGAACAGATTTTCTCCAGTAACGTCGCCTTTGAAAGGTTGTTGAAAGAGTTCGAAGATTTGCACAGATTTAACGGCGCGAATAAGTTCAGAAAGTACATCGCTGTCGAATCCAACAACGACTCCGTGTACACTTGGGACGTGAAGTTTATGAATTTTGAAAACGGGGACATCGCGAGCGATTTGGCAAAGGTCAAGAAAAAATTCGGCTACGAATTCGTCCAAGTCCGAGTCGAATTGAAAGAGGATTTGCACCCGTTTTATCCTCCGAAAATGACTATCGTCCGTCCAAGATTAGAAGGCATAGTCGCCTTGGCATCGTGCTTGCATCCTAAGTTTCGACTGAAGAATTGGCAACCCATGACGTCCATGACGGACGTTTTGCTCACCGCGAGAACGTTCCTGGAACGTTTCGCGAGAGTTGACGTCACCTGCCCGGCGAACAACAAACGCGCGTACTTAAACGGTGCGTACGACGATCGCGCGAGTAAATTAGATTTGGCCTTGTGTGCGTTAACCTGCTCTGGAGAAACGCCGTTGATTCCGCGAGCGTTCGAAGAGCTGTACGAGAAAGAACGAGAGATTGAAGAAGAAATTAGGGGATTTCAAATCAGTTCTTCATCCCCTAGTACGACGCTCCAAGCACCGATGACGTCGACGAAGAACGGCAACGCGAAAAAAAATCTCGACAAAGAGATGGAAGTGTTAAACGCGAAATTGGTAAAACAGCGAGACCAGGAAAACAAACCGAAATTGAGAGGGTTCCACAGCGGCGTTGGGTATAGCTCCGCGTCTGGCACGAACGAAAAAGGGTCGCGCAATCTTTGGGACTCCAAAGACGCGAAGCAAGCGCAGTTGGCGCAGGATAAGATGAGCAGCGATTTGGTCGATTTCGCCAAGGTGGCATTGGCAGATATTTCGCACTTCCTCGTCGGACAGCAGCCGCAGATGGATCATGACGACGACGACGACGACGACGACGAAGAGGAGGAACTCGCCGAGGAGTGCGCGCGAATGACTCGCGTGTTTGAAAACGCATCCTTGGCGTATTTCTTAGCGCGCGAACTCAAAATTTGCGATTTCAACAACATGGCCGATCGCGCCGAGTATTACACCTCATTGCTCGAGTGTGTTCTCGTGTTTCACGAAACGCTCGTACCGACGTTAAAAGAAAACTTGCGCGCAGCGTTCGAGAAGTACGATAACATGCGCGACATCGTCCAACAGGCGAAAACCTTTTTGCACGTCACGGAAGCGGCCAATGCAGTCGAGGAGGACAAGTACGAAGAAAGAGAGCAAGAGGAAATTGTATTAGAAAATTTGGCAAAGTTGATCGTTCGAGTTGGAACGGCGATCGAAGCGAACGCAATCGTTGACTTAACAAAAGATGACGACGCGATGACGACGACGAGAGGAACCAATAAGCGAAAGAAAATCGCTGCCCCGGAGTCGCGCGAGAAAAATCTAGAAAAAACCTATTGCTACGCGCTCAGTCGCCCGGGCTTTCAGTTCGACAACTTCGTGCTCGCTGATTCGAGTCACTACAAAGATAAACTCCTCAAACAAGCGACGAAACCGAACGCGCACGCCATAGCGCGCGCCGTCGCGGGTATTTCCGGGTCTCTTCCTCTCTCCGTCTCCTCCTCGGCGTTTGTTCGCGTGGACGAAAACCAGTCGCAATTATGGTCTATTTTAATCACCGGCCCAGAAGATACGCCTTACGATTCCGGCGCGTTCATTTTCGATGTCATGCTCACCTCAGACTTTCCGAACAAACCGCCTTTGGTGAATCTGAAAACGACCGGCGGCGGTCGCGTCCGGTTCAACCCAAACCTATACAACGACGGTAAAGTGTGCTTATCGTTACTCGGCACTTGGTCCGGCGGCGAAGGCGAAGGGTGGAACGCGCAACACTCGACTATGCTGCAAGTTATCGTGAGCATCCAGTCGCTGATCTTTGTCGCCGACCCGTGCTTTAACGAACCGGGCTGGGAGAAAGACCGAGGCACCGACGTCGGCGATAAGAAAGATTTTGAATACAGCGCTGTGATCAAAACCGCCACTTTAGAGTGGGCAATCTTAGACCACGTGAAACGCTTGAATCGGAAAAAAAACAACGCCGCCGCCAAAGATGGTCCATTCGACGAAGTCTTACGCGCGCACTTCTTAAACAAACGCGACCACATCATCACTACTTTGAGATCCAAATGGGAAAGAGAAGCCAAAGAAAACGAAAACTCGCCGGCGGGCCACTTGGAAAAAGTAAAGGCTAAGTTTACGGAAGTCGCCGAGGAGTTGTCCGCGTTGAAGGAACAGTGAAAACAGAAACGATAAAAAACGCGACGAGAGAAGACGACAAAATCGGAAAACGAAAGCTTAGTGTGAACAAAATCGTCATCATCTCGTCGTCGTTATCATCATCATCATCATCATCATCATCGTTGTAATATGATACATCGCGCGCAGAGCACGCGCGCACACGAAAATTCAAAATACCAGTCGTATCTTCATAAAAAAACACGCACATCATCAAACGAATCAAACACCCAAGAAGAAGAAGAAGAAGAAGACAAGGAAGAAGTTCTTCATTCGCGCATCGAGAGCGAGCAAGAGAGAGCTTCAGAGAGTTGATGTCAACCGCGTCGCCTTCTCCGCCGATCTATCGCGCGCGGTATCGCGCGACGAATGTGGTGCACTACGGAGAAAGCGCTTTGTCTTCTTCATCCGATGATGACGACGAGAAGGACGACGACGTCGGCGACGAAGACGTCCCGTGGCGAACGAGAGGACGGGAGGACGAGAAGCGGGAGAACAAGAAGCAAAACGCGAAAAAAAAGAAGCGCACGTTGCAAAAGAAATCCGCGAAGGAGTTTGAAACGATGCTTTTGCAATCGGCGGAGAAAGAAGGTGGACGTTTGGGACCGTCAGAGAGGGAAAAAATGAAAAGGAAACGAGAAAAAGAGGAAAAACAAAAGATGCTTTTGAAATATGCAAAATCGAATACGAATGGGCGCGGTGGCAACGGCGGTGGTGGCAACGGTTCGGTACAGGCGTTTGATGAGGAGGAGAATTCGGACGACGACGATGAAGAGTACGACGCGGCGACGCGCGTCTCGGCGAGAGAAAGCCGAAAGCGTACTAAGACGGGGAAGAGCGACGTGCGCGGGAAGAAAGGGAAGAAGCGGCAAGAGGATTCTTCGGATTCGGAACCGATGGCGGCGATAAAACGCGTGAAGGAAGTTCCGCAGAGGAGTCCTCCGAGGTACGCGAGAAGGAAAGCGGCGCCGGCGGTGTTTAAAGATATCAGCTCGGACGACGAGGCGTTTTTTGAAACGAGTTCGGAAGAAGAGGGTGAAAGCAGCGAGGAGGAGGACGACGACGACGGGAGCGACGATAGCGACGATAGGGAGGGACGGAGAAAGAAAAAGAACAAGAACAAGAAGAGCAGTAATAAAACGAAGACCAAAAGCGATAATATGGAAGAAGCGATGGAGGAGGCATATAAGATTGAGAAATTGTTAGGATGTCGAAAAGCATCCTCGGAAGTAGGCGTAAGCGGCGAGATGGAATACTTAGTCAAGTGGAGTTATTATTCGTACAGAGACTTGGAATGGATGCTCGCGAGCACTTTGAATAGTATAGGCGAGAGCTCGAAGGTAACCGCGTACAAAAGAAAGTTTGGGGGCGCGCCGAGCCCGGATCCGGACGATTTGTTTCCGAGGGAGTATTTGGAAATTGAAAGGATTTTCGCGACGAAGGAAAGCGAGGAGTGGGTGGAATATGAGGAGGACGACGAGGGAGTAAAGGAGGAGGATAGCGAGATTCAAATTATCCACGACGACGACGACGACGACGACGACGACGACGAAAAGGAGACTAAAGAGACGACAACCAAACTTGAAATGGTGAGATACTATTATTGCAAGTGGAAGAGTTTGAATTACTCGAGCGCGACGTGGGAGCCGATGTCGAGGTTGACGAGCGAAGAAGATCTGAAAGAAATTGCCCGCTTTGAAGCGTTTTCAGATCCATCGCCTCCCGATAGCTCGTTGATGCAAAAAGAAACCGCTCATTTATTGAAGACGAGACATAAGTTTAAAGATACGACCGGATCACTCGATCCAACCATCCCGGAGTTTAAAAACGGCATGCGTTTGAGGGACTACCAAGAATCCTCCTTTCGGTGGATGGTGACGAACTTTTACAAGAGGAAAAACGTCATTTTAGGCGATGAAATGGGTTTAGGTAAAACGGCGCAGACCATAGCAGTCTTAGAATACGCTAGAAGATACAAATCCAAGTGTCGACCGTCGTTTTGCGTCGTCGCGCCGCTTTCAACGTTGACGCATTGGCGGCGAGAAATTGAGAAATGGACCGATATGAATGCGATTATCTTCAACGGCAACGTCGACGACAGAGATAAGTGCGAAAAGTACGAGTTTTGGTTAAACAAAGAAGCGGGAGAGGTAAAGTTTGACGTTCTTTTAATCTCCTACGAAAACATTCTAAGACACGGCAATACGGCTTTGAAAGATTTTGCGTTTGAAGCGCTCGTGGTGGACGAGGGACATCGTTTGAAGAACATCGAAAACGCAACCACGCGATCGATTTTATCCATGAAATACGACTGGATGCTCATGTTGACCGGGACACCGATTCAAAATAATGTCAAGGAGTTGTTTGGTTTGATGCACGTTCTCGCGCCAAAAAGTTATCCAGACTGGGAGACGTTTGTCGACGAGTTCAGCTTGGATCCCGACAACGCGGCGAGTATAAATCATCAGCCGACGGCGGAACAAGTTATGTCTATACGAGAGGCGTTGAAACCGAGAATGTTGAGACGATTGAAAGATGACGTAGAGAAGATTCCCGCGAAGGAGGAAATTGTGGTGAGAGTAGAGTTGTCCGCGCAACAACGCGGCTATTACACCGCTGTTGCTGAGAAGAACATCGGCGTCTTGCTCGAAGGCGCCAAGAGTAAAAACACGCCGCAGTTGAGAAACATATGCATGGAGCTCCGAAAAGTGTGCAACCACCCGTTCTTGTGCGACGGATTGGAGGACGATTACATTCGAAGGTGCCGGTTGGCGTTGAAGGAAGGCGAAGAGATGCCGTCGCAACTGGACCTTCTGACGCAAAGTTCGGGGAAAATGAGCTTTCTCGGGAAACTGTTGTCAAAGTTGAAACAGGACGGGAGCAAAGTTTTGATTTTCTCGCAGTTTAAACGCGTGTTGGACATTTTACAAGATTATTTGTTCTTGCTGAATTTACCCTGCGAACGTTTAGATGGCGACACCGCGGTGCAACAGCGCCAGGAAGGTATCGACCGATTCAACGATCCCGAGCAAGATTCGTTTGCATTTTTACTCTCCACGAGAGCCGGCGGGGTTGGAATCACGCTCACAGCGGCAGATACTGCAATTATTTTCGACTCGGACTGGAATCCTCAGAACGATTTACAAGCTATGGCGAGATGTCATCGCATCGGACAAACGAAAGAGGTGAAAGTCTACCGCTTAGTCACCAACGGAACGTACGAGTACGAACTGTTCCAATCGGCGTCTCGAAAAGCCGCTTTGGACGAGGTTTTGATTGGCGGTGGCGGCGGTGAAGATATGGAGGAGGTGGAAGAAGAGTTCGGCGATGGCGAAAACCAAAGAGCAAACGGAGGTCAGAAGACAAAGAAAAAGAAGAACGAAGCAGAGCGCATCACCGCGCTCTTACAGAAAGGTTTGCAGTTTGCCCGCATGGGAGAAAACGCCAACGAAGAATCAAAAAAGTTTGAAGACGAAGACATCGATACTATTTTGAGCAAGCGCGCGGATGTGAAAGCCATTGGTACGAAGAAAGGAAATGCGTTTTCCACGTTCACTTTTGACGCGAGAGAAGAGGAAGACAAAAAGAAGTTTGGCGACGACATCGACCCTGCGGAATATTGGAAGACAATGTTCCCAGACGCCGCGAGAAAGGCGGAAGAAGAGAAGAAGAATCGTGGTTTTATCGACGAACGACTCATCGTAACCGGAAGAAGAAACCGCGTGAACAACTTTGGTGATAATTTGAATCTAAGCTTGCTGGAAGGTGGACGAACGAGAGGACGAGAGGAACGAGATGTTTCTTACAAACCGTCAAAAAGAGAAGGGAGAGAGCAGAAGGGAGAGAGCAAAATGTGCTGGACGCACCGAGAGATTAAAATCGTGTACGACTCCATGTTTGCGTACGGTTGCCCGTACGAAGATACAAGACGTGCCATTCTCTCGCGCGAGGTTAAAGAGAGCATCGTCGCATTATCTGGACGCTCAGAGCAAGAGATCAAAGCCGTCGCCCGGTCGTTGCTCGGCATTTTTGACGTTCTGCGCAAAGATGGCAGCGTCACGGCGCAGACTTTAGCCAATACCGACTCTCTCTTTACGAATGCTTTCCCGCGCTTCTTAGGTCTATTCGTGGACGTGAAAAAGGCGTTCGAAAATCGACGAAATAGACTTGTCGAGCGGAAATGTTTGGCGGATTTGTTTGAAAAAACGCGCACGGATGAAGATTACGTTTGGAAGCCGGACGAGTTGCCGACGTTGAAAGATGAAGGAGAAATTAACGACGTTTCGATGTTGACAGCGCAAACGTGGTACGACGATAACTCTTTCTACGCGCCGCCTTCTTGGTCGGCCAAGCACGATTTAGCTTTGTTGCGAGGAAGTTTGGAGATTGGATACTCGCCATGGAACGCCTCGAAAGTTAACGAACAGCTTGAGGCTATATTTCACGAAAAACAGATTGGAAGTATTTGCGTAGATGCCACTGCGGCTCACGATGCTTCTCGTCATTCTCCATCTCAATATCCTCCAGGGTTACATCCTCAGTTATCTTCTCCTCCTCCTCCTCCTCCTCCTCCTCCTCCCACTACTACTACTACTACTACTACTACTACTCCGATTGAGCTCGAGGAGTTCAAAAACTTCGCGAGAACGAGACTGCACTTTTTGCTCTCTCGAATATCTGGGTTAAAAACAACAAACACAAGAAATGTGCATTCATCGTTTGGAGGGACATCAAATCTAGGTGCGGCTCAGAAACTCCAATGGACGGATGCGTTGAAGCAGAAGTTATACAGTGCGCTCGAAGAGTTAATGAGGAGGTACCAGCGCATCGGCCCCAAGACCGTATGCGACGAGATGGGCGTACCGGAAGTTACGAGAGATAACGTCGCGAGTTATTTGCAAAGAGTGCGAAAGGACGAAGTGAATCAATCGGATCTTTCTATGAGGCTATGGAAATACGAAAAAGAGATTTTTCCAACAGCTGAGCATGTTGCAAATTATGGAAAGCATACCGAACACCAGCTGCCCGCGACGCGACCGAGGCGCGCGGAAGAAGGTATCAAAGAAGTTGCCAAATTTCAAAGCGAGAACCTTTACGCGATGGAATTAAAACACGAACATCAGCGACAATATCTCCTCAGAGCGCAAAACGCCGAAGTGCAAGAGAAAATCGATGCTGGCATATCAAACGAATATTTGCGACGCATTCAAGACGTTCATCGACAAATCATGCTCCGATTAATTCAACAACTCGACGCGGAAAAGGAGGGTTTCACGAAACGTTGTGAAGCACAGTTGAAGCTTTTAAAGAAGGAAAAGGAGGAGAAACAACATCTCAAGGAGGAGGAGGAGAAAAAACATCCCAAGGAGGAGGAGGAGGAGGAGGTGCGCAGATTTGGCGACGACAACGAGGACGAAAGAAGGCGTGAACATCCAGAGGTGATTGAGCTCCTTAGCGACGACGACGAGTAAAAGCCACGATTTTTTAGCGACGACGAGAGAGACACAAAAACACAGAAGACGACGATTGCTTGATAGTCATGATTGTAACAACAACAACAAAATGAGTCACTAATAGCGAATATTTAATCATGCGTGCAAAAAAAAAGAGAACATAATGATATCGACGAGATTTGAACTCGCGCCCTTGCGGACCGGAGCCTTAATCCGGCGCCTTAGACCAACTCGGCCACGATATCTTAAACCCTATTTAGCTCAATTTTAAACAATAAAATTTTTTAGCTCGTCTAAACCCTAAACTTTAGCGGAGAGAGGAGAGAAAGATGTCAAAAGTCTTCCTCATAATCTCTCTCAAAAGGCTCTCCTCTGCGAGAGCAGAGAGAAAGAGAGAGAGATAAAGAGCAGCACAAGAACAAAGAATTAAAGTCGTCAAATCGATTTTATAATGACGCCACCTCCGTTATCTCGAGGAAAAGGAGGATCATCAGACGATGAATTCATGAATTCGCCGCCGAAATCTCCCAAAAAAGACGCCTCTGGCGGCGGGATGGGCTCCTCACCGACGCTACCCAAAATCAGCGAAGACGCCGCCGTGAGCAGCGAGAAGAACTCGAGAGAGATGTACGCTTCAGTCACGCCGCAATTCGCGTTGAATTCCCCGATGGAAGCGTCGATTGCGCCGACGGAGAAGATTTTGAAAGCGGAATTGATGGAGGAGTTTTTAACGAACAAACAACAAGATAACAACAGCGCGTCGACGACGGAAACAACGCTTCACGCGACATCGACGCAAACGAAAGAAGAGCAACAGCAACAACAACAACAACAAAATCAAGGTGCGGGAATGCCCCAAACGACATCAAATACGGGGCAAAATTCCTCGGATAACTCGGACGACGACACGTCTTATCACGGGAGGCGCAAAAATTTTCTCTTTAGTAAAGACGACGGGAATGCGTTGACGAACGAACAGAGACAAATCAGGAGACTGTTGCAGCTTGGGTACTTTTTACTCCACGCGGCGGTGATTGCGACGTTGGTTTTAGCCGTCGTGTGGAACTCTCGATTGTTTGGTTTTATATCGATCACGTTGGGAGGTTCGACGGTTATTAACTTTGTCGTGACTGGTTTGCAGGCGATATTTTTGGAACCTTCGACGCACGTCGTCGGCAAACGCCTGTATTTCATTCTAAACGGCGTGCAAAAAGAGTTCGTGAATTTGCTTCACGGCGTGTTGTGTTTGTGTTGCTGGTCGTATTACGTTCAAATGGAAGATATGGTCAACAAGAGCGATTTGAAAGAGTACTGGTATTTGACGACGTACCGAATTTTAGCCTCCTGGGTCGCTCGATGTTGCATGCATTTAGTCTCCAGAGGAATATTCAATTACATGTTGGTTGATTTGCAGAGACGCGTGTATTCTGACCAAATGTTGACGATCTTAATCGAGGAGTTCGCGCTGATGAAATTGTTCAAAGCGATCGTGCCGCAAAGAGAAATTTACAACGTGGCGCATAAAAAATTGCTCTCGTCCACGAACATTTCAAATCTGAAGCGCGTCGGATCGACCTCGAATTTGTTGCAACAATACGCCGGCTTCGGCCACGCGACGTTTCCAGTTGGTGAAGATTACATCATTCAACAACACGGGATCATGTATGGCGGGGTGAAGAAGAAAATACGGACGTTTGAGCCCGTGAGGGAGAGAGGAGGGCAACTGCTCGGGGGCACGACGATTACGGAAAAAGTCCATCACCAAATGACGTTGACGAGAGCCGCCAGGCTCGCCAGGTACATCAAAAGATACAACTTGCGCATTCCTCGAATGTTCGCGGACAGAGCCAATCAAACGTTCATCAAAGATGAACCATTAATCATCGACGATATCATCTTGGACGAATCCGTCGCGTCGACGTGCGGCACGAGATTGGCCGTCACGTTGCGCAAAATCCAAAAAGCGAAACGTTTACGAGTCAACTACGAGTTTTTGAAATCTTTGGGCGTGAGTAAAGAAGTCGCGCAAATCATCATGGACATCTTCGACGTGGACAAGCACGGCTTCGCGGACAGAGACATGATCATCGACCGCGTGATTGAAATTTACGAGAGCAGGAAAAACATGCAATTGACGTTGGGAGGTTCGCGATCGGTTTTGGCCACGTTGGAACGGATGATGTTGACCGCGTTATACATCGTTCTCATCTTCATCGTCCTCGCGATTTTTGAACAAAACGTTCTGGAAATGTGGCTCACCCTTTCTTCCTTTATCCTCGCGTTCGCGTTCATGTTTGGCAACTCCATAAGAGAGTGTTTCGAAGGCGTCATCTTCATCTTCATCACCCACCCGTACGACGTCGGCGATAACATTCTCATCAACGGGAACCGTTTCGTCATAAAAAACATCAACATCTTACAAACGGAAGCAGAAAACTGGAACGGCGAAGTCACGTATTACCACAACCAAACGATGATGCGCTCGACCGTGATAAACATGTCCCGATCGAAAACGCGAACGGAATCTTTCGATTGGATCGTCGACGTGGAAACGAACGACAAAGTCTTCGACGGCTTGAACAGTTCTTTACACAACTTCACCGCCTTAAACTCCGCCGACGTGGACGAGTGTTTCTTGAAAGTCGTCCCGTGTGGCGATTACACCGGCAAAATAAGAATCACCGTCTTTCTGGATTTGAAATTCAACGGCTTACCCGTTTTGCGTTCGTTGGCGGTGAGAAACGCGGTGAACAACCACGTCCGGAAATACTTCGTCGCGAATAACGTCAAGTTGCACAGCTTACCGTTAACCATCGATGGACACTTGAATACGACTACTGCGAATACTACTAGCACCGGCAATATTAGCGCGCCTTAATAACTCTAACACTACTCTACTACTAATAACGAAGAGAACGAAACGAACATTTTTTGTAATACTACTATCGAGTATCGAGTACTCTCAAAAATCACAATTTTTGCGATCTGAAAAAAAAAAAGAAAAAAAGCGGCTTCGAGATCGAGAAGATATTTTGAATTTTAATGACTAGATTTTTCGTTCAATTTCGCCGCACTTTATTATATACGTAACCGATTATTTACATCTACTACATATACACACACAGAAGAACAAAAGATCTTCCTTCGATCAAAAGACGGTGCGAACGTAATTCACTCTCTCTGTCTACAGAGTGCTTTTATTTCTTCGCGAGACGAGAGATCGGATCTGTTTTTTCCACGTTTATTGCCTCGAATTAGAATTAAACGGATTGGATTTTCCTTTCTTCTCGCGGCGCTTTTGATCGGTTTTCTCACTTTAAACCGCTTTTTCCAATCGTCGTTTCTTCATCGACACGCACACAGAGAGAGTACGACAGAAGATAATGGGAGGATTTGACTGCCAAACTGCGGTTTTAAAACAAACGGACAAAGCGTCCTGCGATGCTCGCCTGTCTGCGACGAAAGCGTTCGCGGATGCTTTACGAAAAGGCGACCAAAGTGCCAAAGAATTGTTCGCGACAGATTCCGAGGCTTTGACTGCAATTTTAACCAATTGCGGGGACAAAAATTCACAAGATGTGTGCAAAGCCTCGCAAGAGTTACTGGAAACAGCGGCGAAAACGGTGAACGAACACGCGGTGTTGAACTACGTGGACGGGTTGATTCAAGCGATGGATTCGTCGAACAGAGCCGGGACGATCGCCGGCGCGTTGGATTTTATCTCGAGATTAGCCGAGACGAGTCCGCACGGCGTGAGCTGTAACTTGGTGAGGTTGATGCCGGTGGTGACTGGTTTGGTGAACGATGCCTCGAGCGTGGTTGCCGAAGCCGCGAGAACGACGGTGGAGAAAGTGTGTCACACCATCGATAACCGGGATATTGAACCGTTCATCGACGATATGGTGGCGGCGACCATCGACCACGACAAGACGGACGAATGCGTTCAAAAGTTGGCGTCGACGACGTTCGTGCAAACCGTTACTGCGGCGCCGTTGGCGTTGATTTCGCCAATTCTTTTGTTGGGTTTCAGGGCGAGAACGACATCGACGAAACGCATGTGCGCGGTGATTTTGAACAACATGAGTAAGTTGGTTGAAGATCCGGAAGACGCCGAGCCGTTTTTGGACAAGTTGTTGACCTCGGTCGAAAAAGCGTCCAACGAGATTTCCGATCCGGAAGCGCGAACGGTGTGCGGGAAGTGCACCGATCAGTTAAAGTCGATCGGCGAACGATTGGCCGATCCCAAGTTTGTCTCCAAAAGACCGACGGAATCGAAGTTGAAGGAGTTGTTAGGAAACGAGATTTCGCAGTACGAAGTCATCGTTTTGAGTTCCTTGATCTTGAACAAGTTGGAAGATTACGACTTTGAAGAGGCGTTGAAAGGCAAAGGGAAGCAGTACTTTGAAAAGTTGGAGAAGTTTTACTTCGAGGACGACGAGGAAGACGAAGACGACGGAGACGCCGAGGAATTGGCCAACTGCCGATTTACCTTGGCGTACGGCTCGAAAGTTTTGTTGCACAACACCAAGTTGAAGATCAAGAGAGGCTACAAGTACGGTTTGTTGGGCGGGAACGATTCTGGGAAGACGACGTTGATGAGAGCGATTTCTAAAGAGCAAGTCGAAGGTTTTCCTCCCGCGTCGGAGTTAAGAACGGTCTTTGTCGAAGCCGATATCGTTGGCGAATTGTCCGATTTGCCGTGCGTCGATTACATTTTGGCGGATGAAAGAATCAAAGCCGCGGGTATTACCGAGGAAACCGTTGAGAAGATGTTGTTGAACGTCGGTTTCGGCGAAATGCAAAACGGTGCGAGAAACTTGGTCACCTTCTTGTCCGGAGGTTGGAGAATGAAGTTGGCGTTGGCGAGAGCGATGTGTTTGAACGCCGACATCTTGTTGATGGACGAACCGACGAACCACTTGGACGTCATGAACGTCAAATGGGTCGAAACCTACCTCTTATCGTTGACGAACGTCACGTGCATCATCGTCTCGCACGATACCGGTTTGCTCGACCGCGTGTGTAACAACATCATCGCCATCGACAACTTGAAATTGAAACAGTTCAAAGGTAACTTGACGGAATACGTGGCCAAGAACCCGAAGGCGAAACAATTTTTCGAGCTGAAATCTGCCTCTGGATGGAAGATGCAGTTCCCTCAACCTGGATTTATTGAAGGCGTCAAGTCGAAAGGTAAACCTTTGATGAAGATGGCGAACTGCACGTACACGTACCCGGTGAACCAAGTTCCTACGGTGAAGGACGTTACCGTTCAAGTCTCCTTGGCCTCCCGCGTCGCGTGCGTCGGCCCGAACGGCGTCGGTAAATCCACCATGATCAAGTTACTGACTGGTGAGGTTGAACCGCAAGAAGGTACGGTCTGGAAGCACCCGAACGCGAGAGTCGCGTACGTCGCGCAGCATGCCTTTCATCACATCGAGCAACACTTGGACAAGACGCCGAACGAGTACATCCGCTGGAGATACCAACACGGCGACGACAAGGAGGCGTTGCAAAAGGATTCCATGACCTTGACGGAGGAGGAAATCGAAAAGTGCAAGAAGCCGTTCGAAATCTCGTTGCCGCCGGACGAGAAAGGCAACGTCCGCAAATTGAAATGGACCATTGAGAAGCTCACCGGTGGTCGTAAGACGGTCAAGAAGGAGGTGGAATACGAAGTTCAATTCGTCGGTCAATCGCACGACGCGAACAGGTACATCAGAGCCGATAAGCTCGAAAAGGCTGGTTTCGCCAAACACATGAAGATTGTGGACGAAAAAGTTGCCGCCAGAGCTGGCGCGTTGTCTACTCCGTTGACCACCGCGAATGTGGAAAAACATTTGGAGAACGTCGGCTTGGACAAGGAGTTTGGCACGCACACGAGAATGGCGGCGTTGTCCGGAGGCCAAAAAGTAAAGGTTGTCATCGCGGCGTGCATGTGGAACTGCCCGCACATTGTCATTTTGGACGAACCGACGAACTACTTGGACAGAGACTCTTTGGGCGCTTTAGCTGGAGCCATCGAGGACTACGACGGCGGTGTGGTTATGATTACCCACAACAACGAGTTTTGCTCGGCGTTGTGCCCGGAGACGTGGCTCATGGCGAAGGACGAAACCGACGGCATCGCGCGATGTAACTGCAAAGGCGACGCCGAGTGGATGACAAAAATGTCCAAGAAAGAAGTCACCGCCGCTGTGGATCAAACCGAATTCACCGACGCGTTAGGGAACGAGGTCAAAGTCGTGAAGAAGACGGCGCTTTCCAAAAAAGACCAAAAGAAGAAGGAAAAACTGCGCAAGGCGAGAAGAGCGAGAGGGGAAGTCGTCACCGATACCGACGAAGACGAGTGGGCCGGCTTTGGCGAAGAAGAAGAATAATAAATACACACACATAATAAGCAAACGTTTAGGAGTTTCGATCAAAACTACTAGATAGAAGAGAGGCGCTCGAATTATTACATACACATAAGGAAGAAGAAAGAGAAGAAGAAGACACGAGAAGATAATTTTAATATCAAACATACTAATTTACAGTTCTATACTCACACGCGCCGGCGAGTACTTTTTTTTCGCGGTTTCTACTCATACTATAATACAAAACAAGCTATTCTAATAAACTCTATCCTTCTCTTCTATCACGCTCCAATTTGGCGAATGCTCTTGCTTAATCCATCCGAAATCTTCAACCTTGTTCCATAAGTTATCGTCTTCTTTTCCGTCGTTTTCGCTCGACAACAAAGGCGCAAACTCGACCGCTTGGCATCTCTCAATGATTGGACCGCTCGCCACTCGGCAATAAAACTGACACTTCGTCGCGTCGTGTATTCGGAGTTGCCTCGATCCTATAAACGCAATCGTATCGCTCATATTTTCCACGTACGCGCTCCCGTCGATATCCGTGGCTTTGATTTCGCACTCGACCAAGTTCCGCATTCGAACCGATCTCGGTCTACGATTCGCGCAACTTTCGATGGTCACTTCGCACCTCGTCAACCGTTCAATGGTCACGTCTTTTCCGTCGCACTCCTCGCTCGTCAAAAGAATCGTCTCTCCTTCTTTGTTCTCCCGAACGACTAACAAACCATTCGTCGCTCGATGCTTCTTTTGCAACATTTCAATCACCGCGGCGGAAGAAGGCGAAGTTTTGTCGTCTGCTCCTTTCCCGGAAAAGTCGGTCGTCGTCTTCTCCGCGAAAGCCTTCTTCATCGTCTTCGATTTTGCGAAGCTAAACTTCTTCGTCTTTCCGGCTCTCTCATCCACCGCGTCTTCGGCATTAAAATCGTTAAAAACTTCTCTCCCCCTCGCTTTCTTTTCCAACAGGTCGCACGTTTTCATCGATTTCTCCGCGTCGAACGATGGTAAAAAATACGCGCTTTTCGCAACCTTCTCTCGCAACAGAGCGATTTTGGTCAACGATTTTTCTTTTCCTTCTGTTCCTTCTGCTTCAACACATCCTTTTCCTTGTATTACATCGATTTCGCTTTGCGCACCCTTCTCTCGCAACAGAGCGATTTTGGTCAACGATTTTTCTTTTCCTTCTGTTCCTTCTGCTCCTCCTTTTAGTACTAAATCGCTTTCGATCTCCTCCACCATTTTCTTAAACTCTCTCGCGAACGCGTCCACATTTTCCGTGGGATCGGAAATTTCATCTCGTTTCGTGCGATTCGAGTCCATCTTTTGTTTCCGTTGGTCGTTTAAGAACTGTAACTTGGCGAGTACTTTTTCTTTTTTCCTTTCCTTCAATTGGACTTCTTCCCCGTCGTCCGTGTCCTCGTCAAAGTCTTCTGTTTTTGCTGTCATTCTTAAAAACAAAAGGCTCTCGTCCTCGCCGTCCCGCTCGAAATCTCCCGTTGTTTTTCCCCGTCGTGTGCGTGGCGTTGGACGTTTCTCCTCCTCCTCTCCTCCTCTTCTTCTTGATGTGTGGAAAGAGAAATGAAGAGAAAATTCAAAAATCCGGACGACTTGTACAAATGTGAGGGAGGAGAGCTTTAGGCGGTACTACGCGTCGTCTGAATATCTCTATACATAAATCTATTATCTCATCTCAAACTAGCCTGAGATTGGTGGTAGCTTTCCAACTCGTTTTGCAAGTCTGCGAACCAGTCGTTCGCGCGGACGAGCTGTCGTTCGCATCGTCGAAGTAAGGATTGAAAGACGTGAACGCTCTCGTCGCCGTCTTCGTCTTCGTCTCTTTCGCTCCGCGACGACGAGACTACCACGTCGCGTTCGAGCGCTTCGCGAGTTTCGGTGACTTTGAGTAAACTCGCGCGCAAGTTGTGGATGTTTTCGCGGTGTAAGAGCGTTTCGCATCGCTTGAGTTTACGGTGCGCTTCTCCTTCTCGGGTTTTGATTTGCGTCAAGAGTCGTTTTAAGGAGGATTTCGTTTCGTCCAACGTGTGTTCTCGAGTCGCGTGTTTGCGTTTCTTCTCTAAAGCTTTCTTTTCTTTCTCCGCGCGGTGAATGATGTCTTCCGCGTGGACGAGTTTTTGTTGCTTTTCCAGAAGATCCTCGCGAAATGCGAGAAGTTCGTCGCGTTCTACCATCAACGATTTCTCAAACTCTTTCAATTCGCGGATGCGCGCGTTGTTCGTAGCCGCGTGCTCGTTCATCATCTTCTCTCGATTTTGCAAAGCGAGCCAGGAATTTTGCAGCTCAATCTTCTCTTTTTGTAAAACATCGCCGGCTTCTTTCAACGATTCCGCTTCGCGAAGGAGCGCAGGGTGGACTTTATCCGTAAACTCGCGGATTTTCAATTCGCGCTGTTCTAAATCTTCAATGCGAGTCGCGTTGATATTCGCCAAGTCTAAACCGCTGAGTTCTTGTTTGCGAATAGAGACCATGTGCGTGACGTTTTCGAGCTTACGCTCGGCGTCTTCGAGATCGCGAGAGACCGCTTTGAGTTTTTTTTTCAACGAGTCTTCATCGGTTCTGAACGCATCGTTGACGGCTTTGTGCTTTTCCAACTCCAGTTGTTCTCGTCGGACGTATTCGCGACGAGCTTCGATGTCGATTCGTTCGGATTCGGCGGCGGCGACGGCTTGGCGAGCTTTCGCGTACTCTTTTTCCACGCGCTCTAAACCGTCCAAAAGCTCGTTTTCTCTTCGTTTCGCGTTCTCTTCGCGTTTCTTGACATCCATCGCGGCTTTTTTCACCGTTTCCGCGCGCGCATCCAACGCATCCCTCGCGTCTCTGACTGCCTCCATGGCGCTTTTCTCCCACGCTTTGCGACGTTCGGTTTCTTTCTTCGTCTTACCGCTCGGCGAGTTAGCGCTCGCCAGTTGACGAGCCTCGGCGAGCTGCGTTTCTAAATGGTCTCTGTGTGTTTGGTGCGATGCGATTTCGCGTTTGAGTAACGCGATTTCGCTTCGCATCGCGTCGATTTGTTGTTCGTTGCGAGTAGTATCAACGATGGGAAAAGCAAAGTCGTTGCTTTGCGTTCCAGTATTTTTCTTATGCGTTGATGTTGTTGTCGTTTGAGCAGAACCATCTCTCATGCGCAATAACGCCGTTTCTCGTTCCTTCCTCGCCTCGGCGGCTTCGGAAACCAAATCTCTGTTCTCCTTTCGCGCTTCGTTCAATTGATTCTCCAACGCTTTCCTGTGCGCCTCGATTTCAATCTCTTTCGTTCGAAACGATTCCCGCATAACGTCCATCTCGTTCGTGAGTTTTTTCAAAGTTGATTCCGAATCGCTCGCAGACTCTTCCAGCTTTGCCTTTAATCGTTCGATATCTTTCGCCTTCTCTTCGACTTCAGATTCCAACTCGCGAACAGTCGTCGCGCGTTGGCCTTCGCCGCTCCGCATCAACGCTCTCAAATCGCTCTCTCTTTTCTTCAAGTTCTCTTCAACCATCGCGGCGCGAGAAAGCTGCGAAGCGACATCGTTTTCTCGAGCGTCTAATTGTAACTCCCTATTTTCGATTTCGTTCACGCGAAACTTTGCGGTTCGCTCGGCTTCTTCCATCATCTCTCGCTTCTTGTGCATCGTTTGTTTTTCCTCTTCTACCCGGTCGCGATCTTTCTTTAATTCCAACTCGACTTTTTGAATTTCCGCGGCCAATTGTTCCAACGCTCTCCCTTTCTCTTCCAACTCCTCGTCGCCGGCTTTCATGAAATCTAAGCGTTCTGCAATCGTGCTCGATGCGATTTTCAAATCCTGCTCGCGTTTTTCGAGCTCTTTGCGTCCTTCGGTGACCTTGGCCCAAGCGTTCGCAACCGTATCGCACTCTTTCGCGGCGGCTTCTGCAGCCGCGGCGGTGTGACGTTCGCGAGCGTCCAGCTCCTCTTTAATCTGTTCTCTTTCGACTTTTGCTTTCTTCAGCGCGTGTTCGGCTTGTTCAATTGCTGCTTTCTTCTCGGAGAAGAGTTGATCCAACTCTCTCATTTTCAACCTGGCGTCTTCCTTCGCCTGTTCAATCTTCTTCGCATTCGATTCAGCCTCTTTCATTTTCTCGAGAAACTCTCTCAAATGCTTTTCGGCTAAATATTTCTTCTCTTGCGCTTCTACTAATAAACGTTCCTCCTCCTCGCGCATCTTTGTTGCTCTCTCTGCTCTCCTTTCGCGATCTTCGCACGACTCCTCTCTTTTCAACGCGTCCATCTCTCTTTTCGCAAACGCTCTCGAAACCTCCCGTCTGTTCTTTTCAAACCGCTCGTAATCTCTCTTCAATAAACCCGCTTCGCGTTCGCACGCCGCGTTCGCCACCGCTACTTGCTCTTGTTTCCTCTCCAACTCATCCATGCGTTCGTTCGACCACTCGTTCATTCTCTCGATGTCCCTTCCTTTCTCCTCCATCTTCGCTTCCGCTTTTTCCGCCCTTCTTTGCCTCTCTAAGAACTCCTCCGCCTCTATCCGCATCTCCTCTGCCTCTCGCTTCAACTGCATCGCCTCTTCCAACTCCTCCTTCATTCTCCTCTCCCTCTCGATCACATCTTTCTTCATCTCTTCCACTCGATTCGCCTCTTTCGCCGTCGCTTGCGCCGCGTCCGCGATGCGACTCTTGTGCATGTTCAAAGCCTCCATCTCGCTCGCGCGCATCGCTTGCACCCGTTCGTGGTCGTTTCTTAATCTAGTCAACTCCAAGGATACCTCGTCCCTCGATTTTGTGAGCTGATATAACTCTCTTCGCAAAGCTCGATTCAACGCGCCTTTTTCCACTCTCTTCGCCGTACTGTTGTTGTTTAAAGGTGGTTGGAGATTTTCATTATTTTCATCTTCAACGAAAGGCGTCCCGGCGTCTTCGAATACCTCGTTCTCCTCTTCCTCCTCCTCGTCTGAATCAACATCGTCGGCGAACAGAACGGTCTCGTCGACCGGAGACGGCGGAAGCGACCCACCTTTTCCCTTATTCGAGTTTTGGGTGAAATTCAAACGCATTTGACTGCCGTTTTGTGGCGAAAGGTGAGAAGAAGAACTCAAAATGTTTTTGCTCGTTCTTCCTCTCTTCGGGGTAGAAAACGGTGGTTTCGGCGACTCTCTTCTTTTAGTCATGGGACTCGCCACGAGGGGATGGTCCATCGTCGGCGTCCTCGTCGTCCGAGTCGTCGGCGAAAGAAGCTTATTCGTCATTTGATTTGAAACCAAAAGTGTGGGGGAAACGAGCTGGTTTTTGTGGGGAAATTCGTTCAATTCTATTTAGGGTATTTCGATTTGGTCTCTGCTATCTTTAACCGCGTCCACGCTACTTTAGCTACTAACATCAAAGCACGTCCATGTCGACGACTTCTTGTTCTTGTTGTTGGTGGTGGTCGTCGTCGTCGTCGGAGCCGGAACTGGAAATCATCATCGCGCCGCCTTTCGCGCTCGCTTTCGTCGTCGTCCTCGTCTTGGGCGGCGGATGCGGCTTTGGCGCGGATTTGCCGCCGCCCCTCTCGGGTCGCTGCTCCAAGATGTTGTTGTCGTTTAAGTTCTTGTTCTTGTTCTTGTCCGGGTTTCGGTACGGGGTGGAGTTGTCCTGGTCGGAGGAGGTGGACTTGGTGCCGCCGCTTTCGGTCGTGGTGGACGCGGCGCCGGCTTTCGCGCGTCGCGTATTTTTCGCGATTTCGCTCGCCGGGTCAGTTTCCGCGTAATTTTCGCCGCCGCCGCCGTTGCGCTTATTAGTGGCGTGATGCTGATCGCCGTGGCTCATGCTGTAACTTTCGCTGGTTGAACTCTTGGATTGTCCGCTATCTCTGTTTTGCGATTGCGCCGAAGTCACTTCTTGCTCGTCCTCCTTCATCTTCTCTTGGCCGGTTTTACGCCGCCACTTCATCAAATCTTCATCCAGTTGGTTCAACTGGCCCATGAACCCGGCGTTCGGGTTAATCTGCGGTCTCGCCAACCGCATTCGCATCAAAGCTTCGTCCAACCTGATGTTTTCGTGACACATGACGTACGCCGCGCATACGGACGCGCTTCTCGACCGGCCGGCGAAACAGTGCACGAGCACGTTCCCGCCGCTCTTCACCGCGCCGCTAATAAACTCGAAACACTGCGGAAAGTGGCTTCGAATATCCGCATCTGGCCTATCCGCCACCTCCACGGTCATATACTTCACCCCTTCCACGTGTTTAATCTCAAACCCTCTCGCCACCGTGAGGACGTGCGTGATCCCTTTCTCTTTAATCTGCTCCTCGCTTTGCGCCGCGCCGATCGACCCGAGGTACAGATTCGGCGCGATGAGCGCCGGCACTTTGTCCTCCTTCACTTTCTTCGCGGTTAAGATCAATCGCATCAAAGCGACGACTCTTTCCACTTGCTTCTCGTCTTTCGGCGTTCCTTCCGGCGTTCGATGTATCTTTACCGTATTTCTCGTCGTCGTCTTCGCAACCGTCGGCGTCTGTCCTTCCATGTGCACGTCTTCTAAAAAATCCTCCTCCTTCACGTCGTCTTCTTCTTCTTCTTCAAACGCCTCCTCTTCTTGCATGCCGGTTTTTATGGCAACGTCTGCTGAAAACCTCCGCGCGCCGCGAGCGCTTCTCTTCTTTCCTTCTGAAAGGTGCCCGTCGAGTTTATGCACCGTGCACAAAAGTTTCTTCGCGACGTCGACGATGCCGGAGTGCGCTTTCGCCGAGCTCGATCGCGTCGTTCGCAAGTGTCTTCTTTCATCTTTAAACTCTTTCGCCGATGTTATATTTGTTGTTGTCGTTAATCGCGAGCGCGAGGTTCTTCCCGGCATGATGAGAGATGCGCTGCGCTTTGGCCGCGGTGCCGCGCAAAAGCTTCTGTGACGCAGAATGAAAATAGAAGAGATCAGTATTCGGAGAATCGACAGAAGGAGACGGAGAGACAGAGAGAGAAAAAGAGACAAAACGACACATGAAGAGATATTTGCGCTCTCTGTTGTGTCTTCTCGTTCGACGTGTCTCGTTCTTCTTTTTCTTCGTTTCCGCGGGATGATGATGATTTGAATTTCCCGAACGGCTGATGGGGCCGCGCGAGAGACATCGAATCATCATCATCATCATCGCGTTGTCGTTGCACTCGAGAAGAAGAGAAGCACCGAATGGAGAGAAAAAGAGAGAGAGAGAGAGGGATAAAGAGAGAGAGAAAGTTATTCGTACCTTTTTTATGTGTGTGTGTGTATTTATGCGCGCGTGCGAGCTCTAGAGTGTTTGTGTCTCTAAATATCGCTCTCTGCGCAGTGTTGTGTGCACACGCAACGAGAAGCGCTTTGCTATAAGTGAAGAGAAAACTCGAGTTTGTTACGAAAAAGAAGGAAAAAGAAAAGGAAGACTATCACTTTGTCTCGATATCACACTTTGTCTCGTTATATAAAAACAGAGGAAAGCACGAAAAAAAGGACATGAAAAAAGGCAAGAGAATATCCCCTGGGATGCCCAGTTTAGAATTTTGATTTTTTTTTTGTTTTTTTCCACTAAACTGGGCGGTTAAACTTGAGACTTTCCGGTTAAACTTGAGACTAAATTCATTAGTGGTACCCTACTGAACGCAGAAGCGCGCGAGAGTAGCTAAAAAGCGTCCTATTCTATGTAATATGACAGTTTGGTTTAGTTCAGGATCTTTTTTCAAACGTATAAGTGTTTTTGCATACTATTTTAGCGCACATTCTGAATCAAGAGAATGATGGACGTGGTATTTTGAAAATTGGAAGAAGGCACGCTTAACAGAGTACAAAATACGACCTTGGATTTAGAATGCGCGCTAAAGTGATATACAAATGCGCTCAAAAATTACAAAAAAGAAGTTCTACGACTTCTACGAACTATTCTCCATAGAATAGGACGCTTTTTAGCTACTCGCGCGCGCTTCTGCGCTCAGTAGGGTACCACTAATGAATTTTGTCTCAAGTTTAACCAGAAAGTCTCAAGTATGGTATATTATACCATAAGGGCAAAAAATAAAAAAATCTTTTTCCCCCTTTTTGTAAACGGGGCGTCCCAGGGTGTTAGAGTCAAAAGCTTTTCTCATTTGTTTGGAACAGTGTAGGAAATATATATTTTCATTTCACCAATGAAGCATTCGAAAAAAGATATCAAATAGGCTTCGCCTGCGCAGGTTCGAATCCTGCCGTCCGCGTTGCTGCGTGAACGCGGATGTGCCCGAGTGGTTAAGGGGTTTGACTCGAACTCTTTTTTTATGGTCTTAGAATCATGAACTGAAAGATCGTTGATGGTTCAGTCAGTTACCCTCAATTAGTTGTTCAGCCCCTCATATTTTATATACACAAGTGAGCTGAACTTCACAAGTCAGTCACGCTTTGCAATGCAAGGAAAAAGCCCAAGGAATTCTTTTTGGAGGAACGATGAACTATTAGATATCGAGGTGAATGAGCGAATTGAATGGCCATAATTCTCTTGAGGAGATAAGAAAGGACTACGAAGAACAGATCGCACACATTCGATGTCTAAAAAGAGTCGGTGCAAGTCCAGAAGTGACTCGATTAGCCAGAGAAGTGCTCATGCAAATAAAAAGTAAGTATTTGCAAAGAAGGAACAACTGTAGCACACAGTGTAAACTATGTGAACGGTCGTGGAGTCAATATCCAAGCTACATGAAAATACCCGTTGATGAAGAAGGTTACACTGAATCTTTTGAACCTCCTCTTGACAAAATTCCAAATTTGAATGAAGCTCTCTCTTTCTTCTCAAAGTATGGCTTTGTAGTATTTCGTAGTGTTATATCTTCAGAGTCTTGCGCTGCTACTGTCACAGAAATCTGGGATGAACTAGAAAGAACGTACAAGGGTGTTTCAAGGACCAAACCCTCAACGCATGCGATAATTCCTAGTGAAACATACGGTCTGGCAAGTAAACCAGCAGTATTTACCTGTCAAATTCTTAAAAATCGAATCGAACCCAACATTCGTTCAATTTTTGAGGTCATGTTAAACAGTAAAGCTATTCTCCTATCTCATGACCGATGGTGTTTTTATCAGAAGACGAAGATGGAATCTTTTACGGAGTTCTGCAGTAATAAACTCGACACATGTAAAACTGCCAGTAATTTGCATGTCGACTTGAATCCTTGGTCCTTCTTTGATAGTGAAGTTAACTTTGAAAAACTTAAATTTTCAAATCTACGAGATTTCAGTAAGGAGATCAATGGCGTGCGTAGTTGTACCGGACCTCATATTCAGGGTGTATTAGCTCTCGTGGACAACACGGAAAGAGATGGGGGTACACTTTTAGTTCCTGGATTCCACTCGACTTTTTCGAACTGGTGCAACAGCTTAGGAAATATGAAGTTTCAAGTGCACGACTCGTGTGCAAGAACAGGTGAAGAGAACAACCTTATTTGGAGGGGGCGTGGTTCGGGAAGCTATAAATTTGGCTGTTTTGATCCAATACATTCTTTAAAGCAGCGTATTACTTTGCGCGCGGGAAGTATTCTTGTGTGGGATCAACGAGTTGCACACGGAGCAGCTCCAAATGATAGTGAATTTCCAAGGTTTGCACAATTTATCAAAGCTTTCAGAAAAGACTGCATATCTGTAGATGTCTTGAATTCCCGCGCTGCTTCTATAAAGAGAGAAATTGCAAAACAGGAATTCAAAAATAGTTATGTGGAAGAGTTATTAAAAGTTCTCATCTGAATCTACATGTATGATGACTTATACACTTAGAACTTAAAACAAGAAAAATTTTCTGCTAAGTATTAAACAGCATATCACAATCTGACGAAGCTTATTGATAAAAATTGAAAAAGTTCACATGTATGTGGGATTATTTTCAACAACCTATCACTTATCGGGCAGGGAGGTTGGATATATCTCATACAACTCAATAAAAATCA
>ERZ651776.161-NODE-161-length-98902-cov-8.981766_pt1 | contig 98902 bp, 79 predicted proteins | sample MGYA00514761_ERZ651776 | MGnify/ENA metagenome assembly ERZ651776 | reverse complement strand
CTCCATTTAATGGAGATATCTCGAATTGGGATGTAAGTAATGTGAATAGAATGAAATCCATGTTTCATGATACAACTTTATTCAATCAAGACTTATCTTCTTGGAATGTTAATGGTGTAACAGAGTGTTTATATTTTTCAAGAGGAAATAGTGAATGGACACTTCCCAAACCAAACTTTACAAATTGTACCGGTTACAATTAAATTAATCAGGGTAAGTTCCATAAGGTTCATACCATTTTTGTAACTAAGGGGTTTTCATCCCTCAATTTTCGGTCTTACCTCTTTTCATATAGAGGATGTGTTTGGAACCATAGTGTGAAGTAATGGGAAGAGAAAAGAAGGATTAGATTACTAACAACTCTTCCGAAATGAAGAATTTCTAATACGTATATGTAGAAGTGTGAAGTAAAGGAACACTCAATGAACAAATAAGAATTAGAATTATGGAAAACATTGTAAACCAACTACCAAAAGAATATCGTACCAAATCCTATGAATACGATTCGTTATCTGAGATAATGAAAGAAGGAGGAATCCCTTTGTGGAGTAAGTTCATCTCAGAAATTTCAATCCTACACACAATGGAAAGAGGTTATCTTCCAACAAATCGTAACGAACTAATCAAAGTATTAAGAGATAATACAGATTGGGATTACTCAAAGATTGTGGATTTAATGAATAGAGTTGAATCTTTCAAAACTTCATACCCATCGTACAATTTATCTCTCAACTCCAAACTCTCAAAAGTGGAACAACAGTACTCAACCATAGTTGAGTTCAGATGGATTGGTGAAGGAGGAAATAGAAAGATGATTGGTATCGTTGAAGAAGATGGTAAGAAAATCATCTATGAACACAGTGGAAACCACCCAATTCTCATTGGGAACATAACTGAGGATTACTCCATCCATTGGAACAACTATGTTCAACTCACAACACCTCAACAAAAGTATATCGTTGATGAAGTGAAGAAATTAAAAGGAAAGATTTGGTAATGGAAAATCCATTTGAAGAAAAAATAGAAGGTTTGAAGATTTACCGATGGATAACGGTAGATGATTGTTCTGAAAAGTTAGGAGTTAGTAAAAGAACTGTGTTCCAATATATAAAGAATGGATTCTTCAAAACCTCAAAGTGGAAGAACCGAAGAATCATTGATTCAGTTTCGGTAATCGGATTTCTTTTGAAGAAGAGAGTTGTGGAACTCAACTCAGTTAAGAACAACGATATCAGAAAAGAAATAGAAGTAGAAAAGTTCTCTAAAATGGGAAACGAACTATTTAGATAAGAACCCCAATTACACCATCTCATATCAGTAACTTCAATAATTGGGGAGATACAATGAGGAAGGGGATACTATTCATTTACCTATAATGATATATACATCAACCCCTTCCGATTTGTATCTAAAATTACTTTTTACTCATAGATTGAATCATTCCAAAAACTAATTTCTTATCCTCATCAGATAGTTTGTTAAATAAAGTAATTAGTTTTTTACTCATACCTTCTTTCGGAGTATCCAAACTATATAAACCTCTACTTTTTAGAACATCAGTTTGTGTTACTGAAATATATTTTGAGAATTCAGAAAAGGTTTTGTGTCCACTTAGTTTCATAATTGTAGAGTAATCCATATTTCCCAAATCAATAGAGTTCTTAATAAATCCTCTTCTTCCACTATGAGAAGATATCAATTCCCATAAGGGTTTTGGGTGTTCATTTACAACCTTAGAACCAACTCTCATAGGTTTTGAAACCATTCTGTTGAATCTTAAATCTTTCAGTAAATTCTTTAGTTGTTTATTGAATTTTTGTTGAGAAACCTTGGAAATAGAAATTGTTCTAATGATTTACCTCTACTGTATTTTGTAAAAATATATCCACTTATATCATTTAATGGAACTGAAACCATCTTAGATGTTTTAGTTTGAGTCCAACTTATAAGTTGAGTATTTCTATCAAAGTTCATATTATTGATACGAATGGTTCTAACATCTCCAATTCTCATTCCCGTTGAATTCAACCAAAGGAATATATCTTTCACTAATTCCCAATTGGTTATTTTACGAACACCACCAAATTTCTTTGAATTAGTACCTTCTAATGAATCTTCTATGATTATGATACTATCATTTTCTAACAATTCATTTTCTTTATTTTCTTCGTAACTCCACTTTTGAGAATTAAATAATTTAATTACCTCATCAGTTTGAAGATATATTTTCTCATCAACCTCATAGGTTTGTTCTAACTTAAGTTTAGGTTTAATTTTTATGTATCCACTTTGATGAGAGTAGTATAAAAACCCACTTAAATTATCATAAAGTTTATTAACATAAGAATTAGATAATCCCTTTACATTCCACAAATAATCATTGAAATCTGTTTGAAAAAGATTTGTTTTCTTAACTATCCAATCATAAGTAATTCTTCTACCATTATGAATCTCAAAGTTTCTCAGATGATTTTCTAATGTTTTTATTGTTTTTAGATATCCGTAAGATTTAAGTTTTTTAGTTTCTAAGTATTCCTCATATCCATTCCAAAAATCTAACAGTTCAACTTTATCATCTTCTCTATCAGATGTTAGTTCATTGTATCTGATTTTCACCATTTTCGGTGTGAAATTCTCATCTTCCTCTTTTAGATTATTAATTATATAATCTAAATCCTTTCTAATTTTCAGAAGAGTTATGTTATGTGAATTGAATTTTGGATGAGATACTTTTAGATTTCCATTCTTAAAATCTTTGGGTAAAAGGAAAATATTTGTAGAAATTTTTACATCTCCTTTTTTATCTCTTATACGAAAATACACCTCACATTCTCCCAACTGATTAGGTTGTTGAATTTTATGAATTAAGGTGATTTTCATAGTACCCAAATATAATAAATAATCTCAGATATGGGTACTAGTATGGGTACTAAAAATTGTATAAAACAAAAAACCCTCTGAAAATCAGAGGGTTATGAATTAATTTGTCGGGGTGGCAGGATTCGAACCTACGACCCCCTGGTCCCAAACCAGGTACACTACCGGACTGTGCTACACCCCGAATATAGCACGCTTAAACTTGTTTTAAGCGGGTGCAAAGGTAGTTAAATAATTACTATATGGAATCTATAATAACGGAATTTATTAAAAAATAAACTAGTTATTGGTTATGCGTCATTTTTGAGTAGTATTCAATTTAATATTACTCTTAAACTTAACTGATGGTTCGGATTGAATTAGAATTAAGCTAAATGATACGTACTGTATGAAATGGATTAAACCAATCAAATAACAGCTAATTCAGCCAGAATATTTACAATGATCAGCCTAAGATTAAGAAATATACTCGTTTCTTGACATCTTCTCTGGAGTAAGAATAGATCGCATGAAACCTCCAGTTAAGGAACCAAATCCAGCCATTAGGCCTCCAATAAGCGTACTGGCATAAATCAACCAAATAGAGTCCGTCAAGTTCATGAGCAGTGCGATTTTTTCTGATAGAATGGAGTTGGTAGTATTATCTATGGTAAAGGAGAGATAGAACCATACGAGGCCCCCTCCAATGAACCCCGCATTGAAACTATTAAAATTACTTCCTCGTATCACTAAACTGATGAGCCCAGCGCCCATGGCAATGCTCCACCAAGGGAAATAAAAGGGCAGTAGATAGGATGAGATACCCATCAGAAAAATTTTGATGATAAATTTCATTTTTCGGGTGTTAATTGGATTTCATAAAGAATATCCGCTGCTAACAGTTTATTTTGACCAAATTTCAAATTATAGTATTTCCCTTCAGCCCAGGGTGTGATCATATGTCCATACATCGGATTGCCTGGATTACCCGTTTGGCTACCTGGATAAACCCCGTAAGCATTGATGCCTTGAGGATCCATTTCAACGACCATACGCCAAGAGGGGCCATGATGCTTACTTGCGGCATTTACAATATTATGGTTGCCTCCAATAGAAATGTTTTTTGAGTTAAATGAGGTGAAGCTACTGATCAGATGATTGACCTCAGTCCCCTTAAACTCATTCCAAGAATGATTTTTGCCATTAATGCTTAACCACTGATTAAGAGAATCTACTGCGGTGTTAAAAGCATAATTGATTAAATCGGTAGCGGTTTCTTTTTCAGGCGTACTCAGGCGATCCGAAAATCTAACGAGACTGTCTGAAATAATTAACTGAGAGGTGGTGTAGATATCGGGTTTATTGACAGCAAATGACATCGTATCAAATTCATCCCATAATTCATCCCACAAGATATCTGACCATAATTCAAAATGGGTAGGCGCCTTTAAATTTGGATGATTAAAATAATCCCAGTTTTGTAACTCATCAAAGAATTTGTTTTGATCCTCATTGAGTGATAGGGTATCTAATTTTGACAACAGATAAGGTAAAATCTCAGAAGCGATGTAATTGAAGTTATCATTTTGTAAACTCATTAAGTCCTCAGGTTCAATATTTTGCATGGTTATGAGTCGGTCATTCACCCTTCTATTCCTATAATGTTCAAATCGATGTGAATAAACATAATAAGGATAGGTAGTGCGATCTACGGGGAATTGATTGGCTGAGCTCAAAAATCCTTGAGGATGATTATATCTTTCGAGTCTATGCTCAAAGGGGATATATTCTTTCCATTCTGAATCCGGATCGGATCCATCTAAAATAAACTTTCCTTGACTGGGAAATTTGATGGGAAACTTACCGGGTAGATTAAGGGCTATATTGCCTTTTACATCACTGTATATTATATTTTGAGGAGGGCCTGAGAAGAAACGGAGTCCCTCGACAAATTCATCGTAATTATTTGCTTTATTAAAGTGAAATAGGGCTTTAAATGTGGTAGATTCGTCATGGGCGATCCAGCGCATGGCTAAATTTACTTTTGCATGATTGCTCAAATAATCTCGATCATACACAATAGGTCCATGATGCACCCTAATGATGGTATCGATAAAGTTGTCCGCATTTTTAATTACAATTTCCTCGAGAATTTGTTCTGTTTTGAACCATTGGTTGTTGTACAAATATTCTTTGCGTGAGGCATCTTTGAAGGTCACTGAAAACCAATCTACTTGATCCCGTGGAGAGTTGGTTACGCCCCATGAAATAGAGTCATTAAAACCAATCAATATGACCGGTGTACCCGGCACGGTTACCCCCATGACATTGATATCAGGACTGGTCAAATGGCTGGCATACCAAATCGAGGGAGCCGTAAGCTCAAGGTCCGGTTCATTGGCCAATATCGCATGGCCTGATTTACTTTTAGTACTGTCTATGGCAAAGTTATTACTTCCGTTTAAGGGATTTTGTTTGCTAATAGATTCATTGACGAGATGCTGCACTTCGAATTTTTCAGGTTTTTGTGGTTCGCTCACGGGTTCGAAATCAAAAGGAGTATCTCTCGGTATTACGGGGGATAACGTTCCGTCAGGTTCAGGGAACAAAACATTAAAAAGGTCCTCACCAAACATTTTTCGAAAGTTGGTATGCTCTATATCTGCTTCACTCCTGGAAAGTGTACTTGCCAATAGGGCATAAGCCATACATGTTTTTACGGTTGTCCATTTTTCAGGTTCGTAATTGAGTAGTTTGAATTCAATAGGGTAGTCACCCTGAGACAAAGATGCTATATAGGCATTTACTCCATTGGTGTAGGCTGAAATGATGCTAGCATAATAGGCATCTTTCATCAGCCCATCGTGAAGTTTTAAGGTCATGTCCTTGAGGCCCAATCGCCTTTGCAGTCGGTCGTATCCAAGTGCTTTTATACCCACCACTTCTGACAACCTGCCCATCACAACGCGGGCATAAAAATCCATTTGCCAAAGTCGATGGTAAGCGGTTACATAACCTTGGGTCATGTACAAATCTTCATTATTTTTTGCGTTGATGTGGGGAATGAGCAACTCATCAAACTGGACGGTCACGGCCTCTTTAAGCTCAATCAATTCAATCGATTGGTCCAAACTAATAGGCTCTTTTTCACTATTTTGCCAAAAACCTTGATGCGGACTTAGTAATTTCCCAATAGGAGGGATATTATCAAAAGGCATATTCAGTAAGGTGATTAAGGAGGCAGTGACAAAGAAGGAAAGAAAAAAACCGATGAATTTCACAGAAAATTATTGTCTAGGTTCAAATGTATGTTTTATTATTTATTCTGCCTTATTTTTTTTTGATAATTAACTTCCTTCAAGTTTAAAAGGAATGCGATGTACTTTCTTAAGATCTTTTAAACATTTTTCCTTTACCGACGGGCAGAAAAGCTTCTATTTGGAAGGAAAAAAACAGATATTGATCGTTGTTATTTGAATTTCCTCTATTGAAGCCTGCATCCAAGCTTTCCCAGGCTTCTTCATTTTCTAGGAATTGTTCTCTTCTTCGATTTGAAAGCTTAGCTTGAATAGAACTGTCATCCGTAAATGAAGGAAAGATCCCTGAAACATCATCAAGATAATCTGTGAAGGTATATCGATAGGCAAGTTCAAAGTTAAAGTTAAGGAAAGGCGTAATTTTCATCTTAACCCCTACACCGGCTGGGATAATGAAAGCAAAGGGATCATAAGCAACGTTTTCGGTTTGATAATCCCTAAGGGAAAATTTAGGATTGATCTCTTCTCCATTTTCTTGGATCTGAAGATAGGTAAATGGGTCCAAAGTGGTCATTCCAAAACCTAAACTGAGATAGGGGTCAATTTTCCATCTTTGATCATAATTACCCGCATAAGGTCGAATAAAAAAAACACCCTGCAGGTTGAGTTCCCAATTATTTGAAGTGAAGGAGAGGTTTCGCTCTTTTTCAAAACTACCGTCGGGAGCTTTTTCATCATCCCCACGCAATTGGTAAAACCCTGCAGAAATCCGAGCACTGAGGTGGCTCCATAATCTTGCTTCAATGGCCAAGGTACCATGAGAGAAGTCAGTTTGACGCTTGTTTTCAGTATTGAGTTCTCCGATGTATTTGGTTTGACCAGACCCTATAGCCACACTGAAATAGCGATCATTCAGCTTCCAAGTCAAAAAGCTTTGACTTTTGACTTGGAGAAAACAAAGGATCAATCCTAAAGAGAAAATGATTTTATTCATGCGACTAATAACAAGGAGTCAAAAATAAGACTAATAAATGAAGATGAACAATTAATAGCACCGTCGTATCGTTTTTTTAAAAATTTTGACATATAATTCCCATATTATTCAATGACTCTATCCATTTGAAGGAGAGAAGTAGATCAACGAAGTTTTCAGATTATATTTTAATTTTAATAGTATTGTGTTTTATCATTATTAATTAAACAATCAAAAAATCATGAAAAAGTCAATAATAACATTAATAACCTGCTTCATAATGATGACCGGCTATGCACAGCTCATCAACATGAGATACCTCAAAGTCGATAGGGGTATGGAAACCAAATTTAAAGAGGGTGCTAAAAAGAAAACGAGCATTTACAATTCGAAGGAAGGACAAATACGTTACTTCACCTTTTTAGTGAATACTGGCCCACATTCGGGAGAATACTTTCGAGTGAGATATGAGGAGGAGTTGTCAGGTTTTGATAGTAATGATCCCAAGGGAAATGACTACTGGAACGATCTGGTTGGGGACCTACATACTTCCTCTGATGCACAACGCTGGGGCTATGTGAAAAATGCATCGCACGTTACGGTAAGTCCATTTGCAAAGCCCTTGAGACGTGTTTTAACCTACAACTACAAAGGAACCATGCAGAAGGAATTCTGGAGATTCCGAAATAATGTAGCCCAAGCCCTCCAAAATGCAGATGCAGATATATTTATGGAAGTATGGTGGTGTGGTTCGGGTTGTAATGGAAACACAGTCAACGTTGTTTTTGGGCATAAAAATTATGCAGAACAAGCTACGGACAACAGCGAGGAATGGGTGAAAGTTGTAGAAAAATACAATGAAATGTTTGGAGAGGATGCCTATGAAGAAGATATTCAGGCTTTTGAGACGTCACTCGAAATGTATGGAAGAAGTAGTCACAGCATGTCTTTTCAGCCAGAAATGAGCTCACCAGAAAGTATGTCTTCTTTGGAAGAACTCAATACCAATAATTGATGCACTATTTTAATATTTGATTTGAAGAGAAAATCACCGTACTGAGTAAAAATGAATTGAACTCGGGTTGAATTTCCTATTCATATATTGCTTAAAAAAAGCTCCTTTTAAATTATTAAAAGGAGCTTTTTTTTAAGGATAATGATCACAGAAAAAATCTCAAATTTACTGGCCATAACGATACTATTCTTTACTGATACAAGCCTTGCATCCCATCGAAGGTTTGGATACTATACATATTGATACACCTAAGTCATTTGTGCGTTCTGGGATGCCTGGGATGAAAATAATGATTTGCATGTAAATCCCCTAGCGGGCTTATATTTTTAAGTGGACGATAACACTAGAGATTAAAACAAAAAAACCCATCGTTAGATGGGTTTTTTTGAGGTTCCGAACGGATTCGAACCGCCGTAAAAGGTTTTGCAGACCTCTGCCTAGCCACTCGGCCACGGAACCTTAGTTACTAAATTAATCATTTTGAATGACCAGCAGTTCCCCACTAATGTCATTCAAAATGATTCAGACCTTCTTATGATTTCTCATCTTCAGGTTTCTCTTTTTTGCTCGCCGCCCGTTTAGCTACAGCCTTCTTTATTTCAGCTTTTGCTCCATCTTCCATTTTTTCTTTCAAAGATGACAAAGCTTCAATATCTCCAAGGGTAGAATTACTTGAATCAGCTTTCTTTTTATCCGTTTTCTTTCCCTTTGGCGCTTTCGGCTTTGGCGTTTCGTTGGAAATATGATCTGCTTCTTTCCATGAACCTGTATGGGTCAACATAATTCTCTTATCATCTTTTGCAAATTCAATGACTCGGAAATCTAACGTCTCTCCTTCAGCTCCTTCTGAACCATCTTCTTTGGTTAAGTTTCTGCTATTACAAGTTCCTTCTAATCCGTAAGGAAGTTCTAGGATCGCATTTCGCTCACCTTTACTCAAAATAGTACATTTGTGAATAGAACCCCGCGTAAATACAGATTCAAAGTTGTCCCATGGATTATCTTCGAGATGCTTGTGACTCAATGCCAGTTTTCTATTGGTGGTATCAAGCTCCATGACAATCACTTCAAGTTCGTCACCTATTTTCACAAATTCGGAAGGGTGCTTTACTTTTTTGGTCCAACTCAGATCAGAAACGTGAACGAGTCCATCAATGCCTTCCTCTAGTTCTATAAATAGTCCGAAGTTGGTTAAGTTCCTCACAATACCTTTGTGCTGGGTTCCTACCGCATATTTGACCAAAGCATCTTGCTTTGTCCATGGATCTTCAGACAACTGCTTGATGCCTAATGACATTTTTCGCTCATTGCGATCAATGGTCAAAACAACAGCATCCTTTTCGTCTCCAATTTTCATGAAGTCCTGTGGATTTCTTAGGTGTTGAGACCAAGACATTTCACTTACGTGAATTAATCCTTCTACGCCAGGTATGATTTCAAGAAAAGAACCATAATCTGCAACGTTGACAATCTTACCTTTGATTTTAGATCCGATTTCGATGTCGGCAGCCAATGAATCCCATGGATGAGGAGTCAATTGCTTCATTCCAAGTGAAATTCGCTTCTTCTCATCATCAAAATCAAGGACAACGATGTTTACTTTTTCATCTAACTTCAATACATCTTCAGGGTGATTGATTCTTCCCCATGAGATGTCTGTGATGTGCAATAATCCGTCAACACCTCCAAGATCGATGAAAACACCGAAGTTGGTCATGTTTTTGATGACTCCTTCCAATACTTGGCCTTTCTCAAGGTTACTTAGGATCTCAATTTTTTGCTTTTCAAGATCTTTTTCGATAAGTACTTTATGAGAGACTACTACGTTGTCGTTTGAATAATTAATTTTAACGACTTTGACCTCCATTTTATTACCTACAAAAACATCAAAATCCCTTATAGGCTTGACATCAATTTGAGACCCTGGAAGGAAGGCTTCTACACCGTAAACGTCCACAATAAGACCTCCTTTGGTACGTCTTTTGACCATACCGTCGATGACGATATCCTCATCAAGTGCTTTTTGGATATTATCCCAAGCCTTGACAATTTTTGCTTTTCTTCGTGAGAGAACCAGTTGCCCAATAGCATTTTCTTGTTCTTCGATATATACTTCAACAATATCGCCAGGCTTTAATTCGTCAACATCTCTAAATTCTGATCTTGATACGATTCCATCAGATTTAAAACCAATATTGACGATAACTTCACGATTGGTCAATGCGACTACGTGTCCTTCGATGACTTGCTTTTCGGTGATTGTATTTACAGTTTCTCCGTACAATGACTCGAGATCTGCTCTTTCTTTATCTGAATATTCAGATTTGTTTTCATCCTCAAATTCCTCCCATGTTTGTTGAACGGGTGCAGGTTTTTTGATTTTGACTTCTTTTTTTTCTGTCTTGGCCTCGGGCGTTAGGTCCGCTACTTCTTCGGAAACGAAAACTTCTTTTTCTTCAGCTTTGGGTGCTTTTTCTGCAGGCTCTTCTTTGGACTCTTTTGCCACAGGCTCCTCTTTGGGTGCTTTTGCTACTGACTTCTCTTTGGGTGCTTTTGCTACTGGCTTAGGTGCTTCAGGTGCTGCTTCAACTTTCTCCACTTCTTTGGGAGTCACTTTTTTAGCTTTTGTAGGAGTTTTTTTCTTTTCCTCTTTTAAAGCGTCAGGTTTCTTTTCCGTCGCTTCTTTTTTAGGTTTAGGTGCTGCTTTCGCTTCGACTTTCTCTTCTTTTACCTTCGCAGCTTTCACTTTCTTGGTCGTGTCCACTTTTTCTTCTGTCTTAGCAACCTCTTTTTGATCTTTCTCTTCTTTCTTTGGCATAATAATTAACCCTTTTTAAATACACTTACATGATAAGGGAGATACATGTAATTTTTGTTGAAAATATATGGTTCAATTGATCCATACCCATTCTTCTGAATGGAGCGCAAATATAGTGATTAAATTAAAAAAAAATGTATTCTGGTTTCAACTTATTAGGAGAAATAATGAGAAGGTATTAAAAAACTTAATAGATTGTATAAAACGCCTTAAATTTGAATGAATTATAACCACAGCATGAAAAACATTTATTTGATTTCCCTTATTCTAATGGTTTTTTCATTGAGTTGTCAAGAAAAAGAAAAGGCCGACTTGGTGATACACAATGGACCCATTTATTCTGTGGATGTAAACGATGCCCAAGTGGAGGCCGTAGCAGTTAAAGAAGGTAAAATATGGAAAGTGGGTAGCTATAAGGAGGTAATTAAATTCTCAGGTGAAGAGACTCAGTGGATCGACCTCAAAGGGAAAACGATGTTTCCTGGATTTATCGAAGGTCACGCTCACATTATGGGGATAGGGGCTAATTTGATGAATTTAGACTTAATGGGCACCACAAGTTACACTGAAATAGCGAACATCGTAGCTGCAAAGGCCAAGACTCTACCCGACGGCGATTGGATCATTGGTCGAGGATGGCACCAAGACAAATGGAACAATGAAGCTGAACGTAGCTTCAAAGGATTTCCTTCAAATGATTTACTGAACGATTTAGTACCCAATCACCCGGTCTATTTGACACATGCCAGCGGTCATCTTGGATTAGCGAATGCAAAAGCAATGGAAATCTTAGGGGTCGACGGCCAGACCGCTGATCCAGATGGGGGAGAGATTTTTAAAGGATTTGATGGACAACCGACGGGAATTTTCAATGAAACAGCACACACCAATGCACGCACACGCATACCTAAGCCCAGTGCGCAGTGGTTAGAAACTTCTTTAAAGCAGTCCATAGATCATATTTTAGCCAATGGTATTACCAGTTTTCATGAAGCGGGATCGGGGGCTTCTGGGGTGGAGTTATATCATAAGCTGTTACGTCGAGATGAGCTCAAGATCAGACTCTATGTCATGTTGAGCGGAGATGATGAAGATCTTTTGTCGGATTATTTTGCCAAGGGGATTTTTATGGATTCCTTACATCGACTCACCATTAGATCTGTGAAGCTCTATGCAGATGGCGCGTTAGGCTCTAGAGGGGCTTGGTTACTCAAGGCATACAGCGACGCACCGGGTAAATTCGGTCACAATGTTCGTGATATGGAAGCACTAGATAAACTAACTTTAGCAGCTACTCAGGCGGGTTTTCAAGTCTGTACGCATGCTATCGGAGACAGAGGAAATCGGGAGGTTCTAGATATGTATGCCCGAGCCTTTGAGATTTATCCCGAAAAAAAGGTCAACAGTAGATACAGGATTGAGCATGCCCAACACATTAGTTCACAAGACTTGATCAGGTTCAAGGAACTTGGAGTGATCCCCGCCATGCAAAGCATTCATATGGCCTCTGATCGACCCTGGGCGATCGATCGTTTGGGTCAAGAGAGAATCGATGAGGGTGCCTATGTTTGGCAAAAACTACTGGAACAAGGGACCCCAATCGTTAATGGATCTGATGCCCCAGTGGAGCCCATCAATCCATTGGCTTCTTTTTATGCTGCCGTATCTCGGATGACATTGAAAGGGACGCCAGAAGGGGGGTATGAACCTTCTCAAAAAATGTCCAGAAGACAGGCATTGAAATCTTATACCATCGATGCGGCCTATGGAGCATTTGAAGAAGATATAAAGGGTTCGATAGAAGTGGGAAAATTAGCAGATTTCACCATCTTAGATCAAGATATTATGGCCATAGAAGAAAATGAGATATTAAAAACGCAGGTTGCGATGACCATCGTGGGGGGTAAAGTTTTGTTTGAAAGAAAATAATATAAATTTTGGTAAAGGAAGATCTCGCATAAAAGATGTTTGTAAAGAAAAATATCTCATTAAAAAGTTACAATACTTTTGGTATTGATGCCAGGGCTCAGTTTTTGCTTGAGATTGAAAGTGATGAGCAATTAAGGGCGGCCTATCAATCCTCTGAATTTAGGGCCTTGCCCAAATTAGTATTAGGAGGGGGCTCCAATATATTGTTCACAAAGAATCAGCGGAAGGCGATCCTTAAAATCAATATCAGAGGGATCGAGGTATTGGACCAGAAAGGTCATGAAGTACGGGTAAAAGTCGGTGCAGGTGAGGCTTGGCATCAGTTTGTGCTCTGGTGCTTAGATCATGATTTTGGGGGTGTTGAAAATTTATCATTGATCCCAGGGACGGTCGGAGCTGCACCCATTCAAAATATAGGAGCCTACGGTGTTGAGCTCAAAGATGTATTTGAATCATTGGAAGCCTATGAAATCAAGTCAGGAAAAATCAGATCGTTCAATAAGGAGCAATGTCAATTTGATTATCGACACAGTTTTTTTAAAGGGCGCGGTAAGGATCAATTTGTGATTATATCGGTTACATTCAAGTTGACTACCCAGCCAATCTTTAATGTATCCTATGGAGGCATTCAACAAAGGATAGATGAAGAAGAATTGGAATTAAATATTCGGAATATCAGTGAGTCCGTCATTCATATCCGACAAATAAAACTCCCAGACCCTATCAAAATTGGAAATGCAGGCAGTTTTTTTAAAAATCCCATCATAGAAAAACCTTTGTACGATGCTTTGAGCTTAATTTATGAGGATTTACCGCATTATCCTGTAGATTCAGGGAGCATCAAGATACCTGCAGCCTGGCTTATTGAGCAATGTGGTTGGAAGGGTAAACGTATGGATCAAATTGGCGTACATGAGCGTCAACCGTTGGTACTGGTGAACTATGGGGAGGGAAAGGGCATAGAGATTTTGAAATTATCCGAACAAATTCAGTCATCCATTCAGAAAAAATTTGGGATTGAGCTGGCCAGAGAGGTAAATGTTTTCTGATTTAAAGAATGATTTGCGCAGAAATTTGTACGTGAAAAGGTTTGGCAGCGGGTAGGTCCAAGTAATTCATTCTGTGAAAGAAATCCACACGAAAAAATTTAAATACATTTTCAACGCCATAACCTAATTCGATGTAAGGTATGTTCGGATGGAATGGATTGAGGTTTGCCAGATAGTCATCGTCATGAATGGTGGGATCATGTTCGATGAGGTTTTGTTCTTTTAGGTTTCCATAAAGGAGATTAGCATTGGCTACCAAACGCCATTTTAATTGCTTGATAAGTGGGATTTTATTCAAGACAAAACCCTCAAAGAAATGTCGATAGCGAAGGCTGAGGTATTGATTTGAGGTAAATTCATTAAAATTCATGGTGTTGAAAGCAGCGGAGGTATAAAAAATCATTTCATTTCCCAAATGGTTTTTAAGCAGGGCATAGGGAACTGCACCGAATATTTTACCTGCATCTAATTCATAACGAGAAACACCCAATAGGCTGAGGTTTATTTTTTGATACAGATAGAAGTTTAATTTGTCATATCTGAAATCACCTAATGCCCAATGAAACCCTTTGGCATAAGTGAGTGCTACAATGGGCCATTTTGAAGGGCCAAAAGAGATTCGTCGGTTGTTGTCGATGATGATGATTTCATCTTTTCCGTAACGTACGCCTAATTTGACCTCACTGGTATTGAAGGTTGATTGTAAATCATATCCATTGCTTATGGTATCATATTGGTTCGTTCGCAGCTCTGCGCTGACCAAAAATCCTTTAAAAAAAGCACGTTGTAGGCTTAACTTTTGATTATTGATAAGGTAGGGACTACGTAAAGTACCAAATCTACTGGCAGCTAGAAAAACATTGTTTTCTTGAAGATTCTCCATTTCTAGGCCTACTTGATCAATTTCACGTTGTACCGACAGACTTGCGGTCGTCCATCTGTTTCGATCAATGATCCGGGTTACCGAGCCTCGATACTTAATATTTTGATCTTTAAAGCCGTAGGCCAAGTAACCTTGGAGTAACCATTTGTTGCTAAATTTGATATTGGTCTTGACCCCCATACCCATTCGCACGCCTTCGATGTCATTTATGTTAAAAAATCCAGGCCAAGGTCCAAAATCTATTTTACCAATGGGTAAATAACCTGAGCCTATAAACTTCAATCCTTCAGTGTAGCGCTTGATGATAGGGATGTTTTTTAAGGTATCTACCATCTTCAGCACTGCGATCTCTTCAATCGATAATGGATCAGCCCGATTATTTTTCCAAAAAAGATCATCTCCTTTTTTAAAGTTGTTTGACAGTACCACGTTTTGAGTAAAAAAAGAGGAGGGTTTCGGAGCTCCAACATAGATACTGTCTACTGAGGTATAAAATTTAGCCAAAAGACCCGCGCTTTTAGGAGTAATTTGCCCTATTTTAATTTGAACCCGTGTTTTTATGGGAATCATAGGACCAGAAGGGGTCGCTTTCAGTTCTTGTTGGATCTTGATGCGTTCTATAAAATTCAAATTCGCATCTTTCGAGATGGTCAAGTCAAGTTGTTGGAGCGCATAGTTTTGGCTATTGATCCATAGGGTGCCTGAAAAGGCTAAATCCTGCGTTCTTAGTGGATAAACTTTAAGGACATAGTGCTGTTCATTATCGATGATCACAGAATCTAAAAGATCAAAATCATAAAAATTTCTCCAACCCTCTGCGATGGGCGAAACAAATTCTTTTTCTAGAATACTGATCCAGTTGGTATTGAAATTATATCCTTGAAAGGCAGAACCTGTTATTTGAGAAATAGTTGAACCATCAGTGATACCTACACCGCTTAAACGTGTATTTTGTACGACTTCTTTCTTGAGTTCAGGGGAATTACGGTAATAATATTTAGATAACGTCTCAGAAAAAAATATAGGCAATATTTTATCTCCTTCATCATTGGTAAGTTGCTTTATAGAATCCAAAGTTGAGGTAACTTTCTGCATCGATTTGCGATTTGAGAAGCCCTCGGAGATGTGATCGATATCAATTTCAATTTTCGTATAATTTTTGGTTTCGTAAGAAGTTAGCTGTCTTTTATCAAAGGAATTTTTAAAATTTGCGGCCTTTTCAATAATAGCAAAAGCGGGATTTTCACCTGCTTCAAAAATGAAACCTTCAAATTCAAAATCTGAAGGTTTGAGCTGAATATTTATGGTTTGATTATATTCTTGGGATAGTTTCTTATTAAACGAATCGTAACCCAAATAGGTGACGTTGATACTGTCGGCAATCACCGAACTTTTTATTTTATAATTGCCTTCAAAATCCGTCGAAATACCCACAATTGTACCTTTTATAAGGACGGCTGCATAGGGAATAGGATCTCCTGTTTCTGTATCGGTAATTTTTCCTTGGATCACATATTGTGATGTCGCAGAGAAATTCAAGGAAGTAAGGAAAAGAAGCAAATACCACTTAAGCATGTTGTGATTTTTTGTTGGGAGCGTGATGGTTTAAAAAAAAATGTCTTTTAAGTAGATTTTTTGCTTTTCAAAGTTACTATAGATTCTATGGTTAAGAATCTAATTGATAATATAAATATAAGTTTGATTTTTTTACAATCGCTTACTAGATATGGCTTCTTTATTAAGAGGAGATTTTTGGACAAATTGGACAAATTCAAATTCTCTTCAAAAAGAGAGGCTATATTTATATTTATGAAAGTACTCATCGTTGAGGATAACGCAGCGCTTACCACCATCATTACCACTTATTTGGAGCGCTCAGGTTTTGTTTGCGAACAAGTTACTGACCTTAAGCAAGCGTTAGAGAAACTCTATGGATTTTCCTATGACATCGTCTTGCTAGATTTAACACTTCCAGATGGAGATGGGTTGACTTTGCTGGAGCAGCTTAAATCAAAATGGTCAGCTACGGGAGTACTCATCATGTCTGCTAAAAATGCCTTAGATGATCGACTCAAGGGATTGGATATGGGAGCAGATGATTATTTGCCCAAACCCTTTCACATGGCGGAACTTAATTCCAGAATGAAAGCGATCTATAGAAGGAGACATCAAAAAGGGGCGGTTAATTTAATTTTTAAAGAAATAATGATTAAAGTGGAGGCCAAAGAAGTGGAGGTCAATAATATTGTTTTAGATCTGACCACTAAGGAATTTGAGTTACTACGATATTTTATGGTAAATAAAAATAGATTATTGACCAAACAAGCCATTGCTGAGCATCTTTGGGGAGATTATATGGATATGGCAGATTCTTTTGATTTTGTCTATCAGCATATTAAAAATCTTAGAAAAAAAATAAAAGATGCGGGAGGTCAGGATTATATTTCAACGGTTTATGGTGGCGGTTATAAAATGATGGAATCATGAATTTAATTACACGTTTTACGCTCGCTTTTGTATTGGTGGCTGCCGTAGTCTTTGTCGGAGGTGGATTCATTTCTTACCAGGTAGTAAAAAAGGAGATTCAATCAGAAGAAAAAAGATTTTTGAAATCCCGATACAAAAGATTACTTAAATATCTAGAAATGAGTCCACCTGCCAATGGGTTTACAAGGAATAAAACCATTCTTGAACCAGTAAACAAGGATATATCCTTATATGGCCCCATATTTTCAGATACACTGGTTCAGCATGAGCATTTTGGTAAAATGGAAAATCAAATTAAGTTGGAATCTGTTGTGGAAATTGCTGGACAACGATATCACATTATCCAATTTGATTTAATTGTAGAGTCTGATGATATTATAAAGAGCGTCACAAAAAGTATGCTGATCACCTTTTTGATTTTACTTTTTTCGACCGTAATGATTGCTTTGTTTATCTCTTATTATATGCTGGCACCTTTTCGAATACTTTTAACTAATATCCAAAATTTTTCAATCACCCAAAAAGAACCTATTCAATTCACGATCAGTAAAGTCAAAGAATTCAATAAAATCAATCATTTTTTACTGGAGATGACGAGCAAAATAATTTCCGATTATCAGTTGTTAAAAGAGTTTACGGAAAACTCTTCCCATGAATTTCAAACACCCATTGCCATTATTCAGGGGAAACTAGAGAATATGCTCGAAGAAAATAATTTGAGTCAAAGTCAAATGAACAGTCTGATCGAGATGCAAACTACTTTGTCTCGGTTGAGTAAAATGACCACTTCGTTGTCATTATTGACTAAAATAGAAAATCATGAATTTAATAACACTGAAAAATTAAACCTTAGCGTGATACTGAGAGCGCTTTTAAAAGAATACGAGGAGTTATTGATTTTGAAAAAAATCACGTTGAGCATGGACCTAGCTCGGGATATTGAGATTTCCGGTGATCGCGTACTGGTTCAAATTATGTTAACCAATTTAATAAGCAATGCCATAAGGCATAACATTGAATCCGGGAAGATTAATTTGACACTGAGTGCAAATACTTTCATTATATGGAACTCAGGACTACCAACTGATGTTAATCCTGCAGACTTTTTTGAACGTTTCAAAAAATCAAATCAACATGTAAATTCTCTAGGCTTAGGACTTTCCATCGTACAAAAAATAGTAGAAAATTACAAGTACTGCATAAGTTATCAAGTGGAAGATGGCAGACATATATTAAAACTGAATTTCTAAGTACCCTTATTCGTTATCTTTTTTTTTATCAATATTTTTTGCCAAACGAGAGGCCTCAGAATTTTATCAGATTTCAATCTTAGACTTGTATTTTAATTATAAAAATGAATAAAATGATAAACTATCTCTGCACCCTAATATTAATGATTTTCGGGTTCCAATTAATGGCTCAAAATCAGCGTGCACCCAAGATAAAAAAAGTCATTGCTGGTTTTATTATAGATGGAGATACACAAGAGGCTGTTGAGTTTGCCACTGTGAGTGTGTTTCAATCTTCGGATTCAAGTTTAGTTGGAGGAGCGCTTTCCGATCAAAAAGGGGGATTTGATCTTGAGCTGGCTCCAGGAGCATATGAATTGCAAATTCAGTTTTTAACTTATAAGTCTAAAACGATGCAGGTAACCATATCCAGCAATGATCCCAACAAAATAAATCTAGGCCAATTGATCTTGGATCAAGATACCAAACAGTTGGATGAAGTTGTGGTGCAGAGTGAAAGAACCCAAATGGAATTGCAGTTAGATAAGAAAGTCTACAATGTCGGGAAAGATTTAAGTAATCTCGGAGGTAGTGCTGCCGACATTTTAGATAATTTGCCCTCAGTAGCCGTCGACGTAGATGGCAATGTGGGTTTGCGAGGGAGTAACAATGTGAAGATACTCATTGATGGCAAGCCTTCAGGTCTGGTTGGGCTGTCCAGTTCAGATGCGCTGAGACAACTTCAAGGAAATTTAATTGAACGCGTAGAAATCATTACCAATCCTTCGGCACGTTATGACGCTGAGGGTCAAGCAGGCATCATCAATATTATTTTAAAGAAAGAACGAGCCAAAGGACTCAACGGAAGTTTTTCTGTGAATACAGGTTATCCGGACAATCATGGGGGTTCGGTAAGTATTAATTTGCGTCGAAAATGGGTGAACTTATTTACCAATTTCGGTGGGAGCTATCGCAATGCTCCAGGAACAGCTTTTTCCAACCAAAAATTTAATTATCCAGATACCAGCTACAGAACCAATGTCGACAGAGACATGGCACGCGGGGGTCTAAATTACAGTTCGAGATTTGGTGCGGATTTTTTCATCAATAAATCAACCACATTGACCGCTTATTATCTTTTTCGTTTCTCGGATGAAGATAATTTCACTAAAATGACCTACAATGATTACGATCAGCTGGATAATTTCAGTCAATTACTGAGGGATGATCAGCAGGTGGAAGACGATCAGAACTTAGAGTACGGTTTAAATTTAGAAAAGAACTTTCAACGTAAAGGTCACAAATTAACGTTGGACTTCCAGAGTCAAGACAACAGCGAAGTAGGAGGGTCCAGTGTAGTAGAGGACTTCAGAGGCATCGAAGAAACTGATTTTAAAACATCAGGTTACATGAGTTCGGGAAACTCCGAAGGTGAAAAAAGGATGATGTTTCAAACAGATTATTTTCATCCATTGGGTGATGTTGGTTCGTTTGAATTGGGCTCAAGATTGACCTTTAGAGAGATATTCAATAATTATATCGTTCAGAACAGTGATGATGGCGAGTTATATATAGAGAACACGGATTTATCTAATGATTTCAATTATGATGAAAACATCTATGCTTTTTATGCCATTTTCAACAATGAATTTGAGAAGTTATCTTATCAAATTGGGACCAGATATGAAATCAGTGATGTGAGTACAGAGTTGTTGAATACTAATCAGAAGAACAATCAAAATTATGCCAATTTTTTTCCCAGTGCCTTTATTACCTATAATCTAGCCAACAAGCATAAATTACAAGCCAGTTACAGTCGGAGAATACAAAGGCCTCGGTTGTGGAGTTTAAATCCCTTCTTTTCCATTTCTGATTCACGAAATTTTTGGGTAGGGAATCCCAACCTAAAACCTAGTTATGCAGATTCTTATGAGTTGGGATACTTACAAAATTTTGATAAATCCTCATTTTATTTCGGGGCTTATCACCGTCACAGTACCAATATTGAACAACGGATCACTTCAGTTGTCGATACACTCGGCTTAAACAATGTGACCATTACCAAACCTGAAAATTTGGGTTTGAGAAATTCTATGGGTATAGAAATGAATGGTTCTTTGGAGATCTCAAGATGGTGGAATTTAAATGGTAATGCTAATTTTTTCTATTCCAATACAGAAGGAACGCTTTTAGTTGAGAATGCCGCTCCAAGAATACTCAGTGCTGAGGCTTACAGCTTTTCAACCAGATTGAGTAATAACTTAAAATTTAAGAATCTTTTTGATGCGCAGGTCAATATGATGTACCGCGCACCTGAAAATACGACCCAAGGGAAGCGTTTGTCAATGATGTCCTTAGACTTGGGTTTCTCCAAAGATGTATTGGACAAAAATGGGACCTTTTCTTTAAGCATTCGAGATTTATTTAATACCAGAAAATACAGAGGTATTACCGATCTTGAGAATTATTATACCGAATATGAATATCAACGCCGCCGCCGTCAAGCCACTTTGTCCTTCACTTATAGACTCAATCAAAAGAAGAAGAGAGGTGGAAATCGTGGAGAAGGTGATAGAGGAGGTGATATGGATGGCTATTAAACCAAAGTATCTTGGACGGGGTTGATATCCCCTTTATAGGCTGCTACTTCTACTCCAAATTGAAGAAGAAAATCAACGCCTTCGTCCTTGTCTATTCCCTTGTATGCGGCATAGGATTTGTAATAAATTACTTTTTTAACTCCCATGGTCAAAATAATGCGTGCGCAAGCCAGACAAGGGGATAAAGTAACGTATAAAGTTGCTCCTTCTACCGAGCTGTTGTTCTTAACAGCATAAAGTAAGGCATTTTGTTCAGCATGTATAGCCAAAGAGCAACCTCCCTTTGAATCACTTTCACAACCACTTTCAGGCCATTTTTCATCGCAGTTGTGGGTGCCTGCTGGAGGCCCATTGTAACCAATAGAAATGATTCGTGTGTCTTTGGTCAGTACTGCCCCTACATGTCGTTTGATACAATGTGATTTGCTGGCCAAATTGACCGCCAATTCCATAAAGAGTTGATCAAACGATGTCTTTTCCATTGAGAGTGCGGGGAGTAGCTACAAATGTGCTTGCAAAAGGATGATGAAATATGTAAGCAAGGTATATTAAAAGAGATCCTAGGCTATACTCTCGGGATCTCTTTGAAAAGCAGTTTATCCTAACAAAATTCTTCGTAAACCTGCTCTAAATGTTCTGCAATCATTTTCGCAGGTCTTCCTTCTATATGGTGTCGTTCGATCATATGTACTAACTCACCATCTTTAAACAAGGCAATAGCTGGAGACGAGGGTGGGTAGGGAAGGGTGTACTCTCTCATTTTAGCAACCGCTTCAATATCAGCACCGGCAAATACGGTAGTGAGTTCTGCTGGTTTCTTGGTGCTGGCATCAAGTGACATGGCTACACCGGGTCTGGCGGCGCCGGCTGCACAACCACACACAGAGTTGATCATCACCAAGGAAGTGCCTTTATGTTCTGTCATAAACGCATCTACGGCCTCAGCCGTTTTTAACTCATTAAAGCCGATACTGGTAAGTTCTTCGCGCATGGGCGCTACTAAATGTTCTGGATACATATTATTCTCAGTTTATATTGATTTACAAAAATCCTAATTCAAGTTGTGCCGCCTCGGACATCATCTCTGCAACGTAAGGAGGTTCAAAAGTTACCTCAACATTGACGTCATTAACTTCTTCTACTTCTTTTATTCTCATTTCAATTTCCCCAGGTATTTCTTCAGCGCTCGGGCATGCTGGGGAGGTTAAAGTCATGAGGACATGGACATTATTCACGGGAAAAATATTGATTTCATAGATCAATCCTAATTCGTAGACATCCACAGGAATTTCAGGGTCATATACCAATTTGATGGCATCAACTATTTTTTCTTTAAGAGCATTTTGCGCATCTGTATTCTCTTTTTTATTCACAGGTTCACTCATTTTTTGTCTTTTATGTTGATGGCTAAGGCATACAATTTCATTTGTTTAATCATGGCTGAAAATCCATTTGACCTTTGACTACCTATAAATCTACCCATTCCTATCTTGTCAGGAAAATAAATGTCCTCATTTAATATTTCCTCTGCACGATGACCCGAAAGCACCCTCACCAATAAGCTGACGAGTCCTTTGGTAACTACGGTATTTGAATCGGCATGAAAAATTACTCGTTGATCTTCTTCTTGTGCAAATAACCAAACTTTTGACTGACATCCTTTGACAATAAAATCATCATTTTTGTTATTTTTGGGAAAGGGCGCCAATTGATCCCCCAGTTCAATGAGGTAATTGATGGACATTTCCAAATCACCCTCAAGCAATCCAAATTCTTCAATTATCTCTTCCTGGCGAACCTTGATATTCATTTATCTTAGTTTTTTGATGAGGTTACTCAATGCTGATACAAACTGATCCACTTCTTCAAAAGTATTATAAATTGCAAAAGAGGCCCGCGCAGTACCTTCTACTTTAAATCTGTCCATTAGAGGTTGCGTACAATGATGTCCCGTTCGAATGGCAATACCTTTGGCATCTAATAAGACACCCAAATCAAATGGATGTACTCCCTCAATATTAAACGAAATTACAGAAGCCTTTTCCGAAGCGGTACCCATAGGTTGAAACCCTTCAATTTCACTCAGCTGAGTAGTGGCTCTCAACAAAAGCGCATTTTCATGATGGCTGATTTGGTCTAAACCAATACTTTGTACGAATTCAATGGCTTTATTGAGACCTGTGACACCTGCGATATTAGGAGTACCTGCTTCAAATTTGTAGGGAATTTCGTTGTAGGTTGTTTGCGTGAAACTTACCTCTTTAATCATCTCACCTCCTCCTTGATAGGGTGGTATGGCCTCTAATAGAGATCTTTTCCCGTAAAGGACACCAACTCCGGTCGGTCCATACATTTTATGTCCAGAAAAAGCATAAAAATCGCAATTTAATGATTTGACGTCAATCTTATTGTGCGGTGTTGCTTGGGCACCATCTATCAGCACTTTTGCGCCCCATTTATGCGCTGCTGCAATGACTTTTTTCACAGGATTAATGGTTCCTAATGTATTAGAAATATGCACCATTGATACAATCTTGGTACGCTCTGAGAGTAGATTCAAAAACTCTTCAAAGATGAGTTCTCCCTTATCATTGATAGGGATAATTTTCAAAACAGCTTTGGTCTTCTCACAAATGATTTGCCATGGAACAATATTAGAATGATGTTCCATACAAGATATCAATACTTCATCACCTGGTTTTAGTAGAGACCCACCTAGGGAATGCGCCACCAAATTGATGCTGTCTGTAGTGCCTTTGGTAAAGATGATTTCCTCAGACTCGTTGGCATTGATAAACTGGGCAATCGATTTTCTGGTATTTTCATAAGCTGCCGTTGCCCGCTCAGCCAGAGTGTGAATTCCTCTATGGATATTTGCGTTGTCCTCAGTATAATATCTACTGATCTCAGAGATAACGGCAAGGGGTTTCTGTGTCGTGGCCGCATTATCAAAATAAATCAGTGGGTTACCATTCACCGATTGATCCAAAACGGGAAATTGCTTTCTGATTGCGGTTAGGTCAAGTTGGTCTTTCAAAGTCAATGTCATCCAATCAATCGTTTTCTGATGAGTGTATCAATTTCTTCCTTTACGAATTCAAAAGGGATATATTCTAAAGATTGTTTCGCGAAAGCGATGAGAATCAAGGCTTTGGCTTGGTTTTTTCCAATGCCTCGGGCTCTTAAGTAAAAAAGTGCCTCTTCATCCATTTGTCCGACAGTGCATCCGTGTGAACATTTGACATCATCTGCCCAAATTTCAAGTTGAGGTTTGGTATAAATACTTGCCTCATCAGAGAGGTTTATATTTTGATTAGACTGAAAAGCATTGGTCTTTTGTGCTTCAGGTCGGACAAAAATCTTTCCATTGAAAACTGCCCGCGAATTTTCATCTAGTATGCCTTTGTAAAGTTCATTACTGTAGGAGTGGGGCTGAGTATGATTCACTGCCGTGTGATTGTCAACATGGGTATGGCCAGTAATGAGATAAAGTCCATGCATGTGCGATTCACAATGCTCTCCCAATTGGTTTATGCTGAGGTTATTTCTAATTAATCCTCCTGCAAAGGAATAAACATTACTGTTAAACTTGCTTTGGGTGTCTTGGTTTACTTCGAGATTATAAACCTGAAAAACATGTTTCTTGTAATTTTGAATTTTCGTTATGTTTACTTCAGCATTGGCTTTTACATCTACCGACACCTTTTTATTTATAAAAACGGGATGAATTCCTGTGCTGATGGTTTTTTCGAGAATCTGAATGTGTGTATTTGAATGCGCAGTGATCTGAATGTTTGGATTACCAAATACTTGGCCTTGCTCACTATCGTAAAAATAATAAATGAAAAAGGGTTGAGGTCGATAGTTTTCACTCACCTCAATTTTTAAAGTATCTTCACAAAATGCCACATTGAGTGCATCAAAGACGTCCTTGAAGCTTTGGTCTGAATCTGTTGCTGATTGACAGCAAACATCATTGAGTAGTTCCGATCGGGCAGGTAGGTAGTTTCCATTGAGAAAGACCAAATGATTACCTTTTAATTTGTAAAAATGATCTTCAAAATGGAGCGCAGTTGTCTTTAAGGTTACGATTTTTTCAAAATCGAAATTTTTTTTCAAAATTCGATTGATGGGGGTATACTTATATTCTTCATCTTTTCGACCGGGAAAATCATGAAGTAATGCAAAATCTAGCGCAGATTTTCTATGGGACAATGAAGAAGACAGATAGGTCGCTTCATTTTTATTAAATTGGTCTTGTATACTATTGATCACAGATATATCCATTATAAAATTAAATGGTCTCTAGCGAACCATGTTCAGCTTTGATCCAATCATAACCTTTTTCCTCCAGTTCCACTGCCAAGGATTTGTCTCCGGTTTTTACAATTTTTCCGTTGAACAAGACATGAACAAAATCAGGTACAATATAGTCAAGGAGTCGTTGGTAATGGGTAATGAGAATACTTGCATTATCTTTTGATTTCAAACTATTGACACCATGTGCCACAATCCTCAAGGCATCAATATCTAGTCCTGAATCTGTTTCATCAAGGATGGCTAGTTTGGGTTCTAGCATAGCCATTTGAAAAATTTCATTTCTTTTTTTCTCGCCTCCAGAAAAACCTTCATTCAATGATCGACTGAGTAGTGCTTGATCGATTTCAACAAGTTTCATTTTAGCCTTCATCAGTTTCAGAAAAGCAACCGCATCTAGAATTTTTTCACCTCGATGTTGACGAATTTGATTCATCGCAGTTTTTAAGAAGTTTGTAGTACTGACGCCCGGGATTTCAACGGGATATTGAAAGGCTAAAAAGATACCCTCCCTTGCCCGTTCTTCAGCTTCTAAATCAAGGAGGTTTTTGTTTTCAAAAACAATACTGCCCTCCGTGATTTCATAACCATCTCTCCCCGCTAATACGGAGGCCAAGGTGCTTTTCCCAGACCCATTAGGACCCATTATTGCATGTACTTCCCCGGCTTCGACTTCTAAGTTAATGCCTTTGAGGATCTCTTTACCCTCGATATTTGCATGGAGATTTTTTATGGATATCATTTGATTTGTTCTACTGACTTGCTATTTATTTTTATCCTACACTCCCCTCAAGGGTAAGTGCCAATAATTTCTGTGCTTCCACAGCAAATTCCATGGGTAGGTTATTCATTACTTCCTTGGCAAATCCGTTCACGATTAAGGCAACAGAGCTTTCTTCGTCAAGTCCTCTTTGCTTACAGTAAAAGATTTGATCTTCACCAATTTTAGAGGTAGTAGCCTCATGTTCAATTTGAGAACTACTATTTTCAACATCAATGTAAGGAAAGGTATGCGCACCACATTGATTTCCCATTAGTAATGAATCGCACTGAGAAAAATTTCTTGAATGGGTCGCTCTTTTTGAAATATTTACGTGACCTCTGTAAGAGTTTTGAGACTTTCCTGCCGAAATCCCTTTGGATACGATTCTTGATTTGGTATGCTTTCCCAAATGAATCATTTTAGTTCCCGTATCGGCTTGCTGATAATTGTTGGTCACCGCAACGGAATAAAATTCTCCTACGGAATAATCACCCTTCAAGATACAAGAGGGGTATTTCCATGTGACAGCAGAGCCTGTTTCAACTTGAGTCCAAGAAATTTTGGCATGATCTCCAGCACAAATTCCTCTTTTGGTGACAAAATTGTAAATACCACCTACACCTTCTTTATTTCCTGGATACCAGTTTTGAACAGTAGAATATTTTACCTCAGCATTCTTTGCTGCATAAATTTCTACTACGGCCGCATGCAGTTGGTTTTCATCTCGCATCGGCGCGGTACATCCCTCGAGGTAGCTCACATAGCTATCGTCCTCAGCAACAATCAGCGTTCTTTCAAATTGCCCTGTATTGGCCGCATTGATTCTAAAATACGTAGAAAGCTCCATGGGGCATCTAACGCCTTTGGGGATGTAACAAAAAGAGCCATCCGAAAACACAGCAGAGTTGAGCGCCGCGTAATAATTATCGGCCGCAGGGACTACTGAACCTAAATATTTTTTAATGAGTTCCGGATGTTCAAGTACGGCTTCACTGAATGAGCAAAAAATAATCCCTAATTCCGAGAGTGTTTCTTTGAACGTGGTAGCTACAGACACCGAATCAATTACAGCGTCCACTGCGATTCCTGATAAACGTTTTTGTTCGTTCAATGATATACCTAGTCGCTCAAATGTTTTGATCATTTCAGGATCAAGTTCATCCAAACTTTTTATTTTACCGCCTTTTTTTGGGGCTGAATAATATTTTAAAGCTTGGTAATCTATTTTAGGATAATGAACATTGGACCATTTAGGCTCTTCCAACTGGGACCAATGCCGAAAGGACTTGAGTCTCCAGTTAAGCAGCCATTCGGGCTCATTTTTTTTGTGTGATATAAATTTTACAATATCCTCATTGAGGCCCATCGGAGCTTCATCTGCTTCAAAATCAACAGACCAACCATGCTCATATTCTTTGGAGGTAAATTCTTCTAAAATCTGATCATCTGTACTCATCTATCCTTCTTCTCATTTAGGTTGCAAATTTAATCACTTATTCATACACATTCTAAATAAGGAGAAAAAAATATCATTTATTAACTATAATTATGATATGTCTCAGAATAAGCTCATTACTTTCCGTTTGTCCTAAAAACTAAAATCGATGGCATATCTTTTTTAGGGAGTATGATTTATCCTCAAGAAAAAGACAAATGCCTGTTCAGGCTTTCCTCCAAACTTATAAATGTTTCCGTACGTTCGATTCCTTCAACTTTTTGAATCTTATCATGTAAGACATCTTTAAGGTGCCGGGTGTCCTTGCAATGTATTTTTATGAAAATATTGTAGTTACCTGTTGTATAGTGAACTTTCACGATCTCTGGAATTTCTTTTAAGTTATTCACTACGGAATCGTAAAGAGAACTTTTAAGTAGATAAATGCCCATAAAGCAGGTTACATCAAATCCCAATTTTGAGTAATCCATTTTAAGTGTTGTGCCAGTCACAATCCCCATCTCCTCTAGTTTTTTCATTCTAACGTGTACAGTACCCCCTGACACAAAGACTCTTTTTGCTACTTCTGTGTAGGGTATTTTGGCATCTTCCATCAAAATATTAAGTATTTTGAGATCTACGTTATCAATTTCGTAATTTTTACTCATCTTAAAGTTGTTTTTTGTTAATTATGTAAAATTATGACTATATATCTGACTTGTCTATAAATATTATCCAAATTTATTAAATTATTTTTAATATAACGCAAATAATACTTAATTTTGAATTGCATTTCTTTATTGATCAAGGTCAAAAAGAAATTTATTGTAGGATGATGAAACTGGCAGACATGCCCTCCTATCTCGGGGGTGAAGGTTCGGGATAAAGCACATATGGAGCTCGTATGTGTCTAACCACTTCGTGGAGGTTCGATTCCTTCTCCTACAGCAATTTATTAAGTTAATGTTGTTTATTTGAAAGTCGTTTGTAGGGGTGCAAGCGGCTTTTTTTTTGCTTTTTCTTAAATCAGGAATTAATATATTTAAAGAATTAAAAAAGGAAATAAAGGCTTCCAAAAAAGAGCAATTGAATGATTAAAATATGTAGGGAAATTTTAAAATGTCCCTTGAATTGGACAAGTTCCAACAGGCTTTGAATCAGTATTGAATAAATAAGCCATCCAATATAATTGCTGAGCGGTGCGACCATCGTATCAAAAGACCAATAGTCAAGTTGTGGTGCGAGGGGTTCTATTAGAATATCAAGACTAACCATGAGTACCGAAGAAACTAATATTTTCATGACAGGAACTTTAAAAAATCTTTGAATAATCCCGCGTGATGCTAAAGATAAAATGACCCAATTAATCCCCATTATTATGGGAACATCATCTAGCTTCATCCCCAAATTAGCACCATAACTATAATCCCCAAATAAAAAACCAAACTTAACACCTAACCATTCGGCCATAAATCCAATAAAAAAAACGGCCGGTATGGGCCAAGATATTTTGATGCTTTTTTTGGGTAGACCATCCCATAGAACCAAAAATATTAAGAAAAGTATGGCCCATGTTTTACTAAGGAACCATTGAATATATCCTAAATATATACCCATGAGAGCTGAGAAATGAATAATGTAAAGGACACATATAAAAAGGGTACTCCTTGAAGGCATACGTTTTTGGATCAGGTTCATTTGAGGCTAGTAATCTGTTCACCTACAATTTTAGCAGATAATAAGGACAAAGGAATACCTCCCCCGGGATGTACAGATCCCCCGCAGAAATACAAATTTTTTAATTGCTTTGAGAAATTGGGATGTCGTAAAAAGGCAGCAAATTTATTATTACTTGAAGCACCATAAAGGGCACCTTGATGTGAACTTGTTTTTGATTCTATTTTGATGGGATCTAGAATTTCTTCGGCTTCAATATAATCTTCAATATGTACGTTGAGTGTTCGATTTATTTTCTTAATAATATTTTGGCGGGCTTCCTTTTTTATTTGCTCCCAGTCTTGGTTGAAATTGCCTGGGCAATTAATCATTACAAACCAGTTCTCACAGCCTTCGGGCGCATCTTTTTTTTCTTCCTTACTTGAGATGTTGATGTAAATGGTAGGATCATCAATGAGGGTTTTCCTTTCAAAAATATGCTTGAATTCTTCTTCATAGGATTCGCTGAACAAAATATTATGAAGATCGAGGGGTTCAAAGGTCTTTTTGATGCCCCAATAAAATATTAAGGCTGAGCTTGAGCGCTCTTGAGCAAGGGTCTTTTTGGGTTTGATAACATCTTTAAGTAGCCGTTGATAGGTGGCGTAAATATCCATGTTGCACACAATCAAATCACCTTCATGTTTCTGTGACCCTGCCACAACACCCGTGATTTTGCTTCCGTCATGAAGAATTTCTGTTACCGCATTGGATAACTGAAATTCGGCTCCTTTCGATTGGCACAAACGATAGAGGCTTTGACTGATCTCATGCATACCTCCCTTAGGAAAATAGGTACCTAAGCCCATTTCTAAATGGGGAATCATGGACATAATGCCAGGGGTTTTATAAGGTGAAGAGCCATTGTAAGTCGCAAATCGATTAAAAAACTGGATCAGTTTCTTATTTTTTAATGTTCGTTGGTTAAGTTGATTAAGAGACTCAAATAAATTTAGGTGAACACTATTAAATAAAGCCTTGATCGTAGTAAAGGAAAAATAAGTAGCCCAACGATGCAGTGATTTTTCAAGAAATATGGGTGCCGTAAGGTCATATTTGAGTTTAGACTTTTTCAAATATTCTGTAATAATCATAGGATCAACCTTAAAAACCTGACTGACTTCATTGACAAACAATGATGGATCCGATTTTGCGGAAAAGGTGGTACCATCTTCCCAAAAATAATTACAGAGGACCTTCTTTCTAGTATAATTAAAATGGTCTTGGGGGTTTTCTCCAAACAATTCAAATAATTCATTGACGTATTGCGGCATGGTAAATAGCGAAGGCCCCATGTCCCATCGATAACCTTTGTTGTGAAAACTAGTGATTTTGCCACCCACATAGTCATTGGTTTCAAAAGCTTTCACCCGATAACCTTTTTGTAACAGTCTTAAAATTGATGCAAGACCTGCGATACCCGTTCCTATGACGATGGCTGTTTTTCTCATGAATGCGCGTTTATAATTGCAAATTAAGTGAATAGGAGATTTTGAATTTTAATTTTGGCGTATTATTAATGAAAATATTTCCTTTGAAGCCTGAGGAGCGACAAATAAATGTTTTTATAAAATCACTGGTTTTTACTAATATTTTTACTATTATTGCTAATAATAATAGTAAAAAAATAAGATCAATGGAAGTAGATGATGTAGGGACGTCTTTAATAATGAACGATCATTATGATCTCAAAATAGAATCTAAGAGGTTAATTTCAGGTAATTTTCAAGTGAAGTTTTTTGCACGTCTAAAACAAAACAAACCTTTTTATGGCTACGTTTTGGTAGATGCGGCCTGTACCTTGAAAGAAGTTGTTTTGAGAATAAGAAATAAATTATCCCTTATTCAAGGTCAAAAGGATTTTAGACAGACGCATCTTTATTCCATAGGTAAATCTTCAGATTTAGATTTAAATTTCATCATATTTGATCAGTAACATTTTTAAGCATACACTTAGACCCATATGACATGTCCATAGCCGAAAATCTAAAATTTTTAAGAAAAAAAGCGGGGTACACCCAAGAGCAGTTTGCGCAGGAATTAGGGATCAAGCGTTCTTTAGTGGGGGCTTATGAAGAAGGTAGGGCAGAGCCTCGATTGCAAAATTTGTCTAAAATATCCAAAGTATTGAACGTGACTGTGGATGGCCTTATTGTCGGAGATCAAACAACCTTAAAGTCAATTAAATTTCAAAAGGAAAAAATTAAGATTTTATCCATTACGATGGATAAGCAAGAGAATGAAAATATTGAATTAATTCACCAGAAAGCTTCAGCAGGCTACTTGAATGGGTTTTCAGATCCCGAATTCATCTCAGAATTGCCCAAATTCCAATTGCCTATGTTGGCAAAAAATGCGACTTATAGGGCCTTTGAAATTGTGGGTGATTCAATGCTTCCCTTAACCCCAGGCAGTATTGTTGTCGGGAAGTATATTGATTCTGTTACTGACATTAAAAATGGAAAAACCTATGTGCTCATTACCCTGAATGAGGGCATTGTATATAAACGAATATTTAATTATTTGAATGATCGAGGTAAATTATACTTGGTCTCTGATAATCAGGCTTATTCTGCCTATGAAATTGCCCCTGAAGATGTAGAAGAGATTTGGGAAGCGAGGGCTTTCATTAGCATAGATTTTCCAGATCCCGATGCTTCCAAAGAAATTTCGATCGATAAGTTGACAGACATTGTTTTAGATATTCAAAAAAATGTGATAGGATTGAAAGGTGAGCTGAAAGGGAAGATCTAAGTCTTTCGAAGATTACTTTTCAGAATTAAGTCTTTTCACCTTTTTATCTCGTTTGGTGCTCCACTATGCCTTACTAAAATTCATTTGATTAAGAATTGAGAGGGAATGTTTCCATTTTTACTTCCAAGCAAAACGTATTCGCTCAAATCAGTTACCCATAGGGAGGCAATTAATTCCTGTAATTCTCAGCGTTTGGGTGAAGTATTATTTGAAGGTTTCTAGAAAGTTACGTGCCGTTTTTAACTTGAATAAGGTCAAATCACTTAAAAAACAAAACAATGCGCTTATGAGTGAAGAATAATTAATGCCGAAAAAAAATTATTTAAAATTTAAATCATTGCATATTTGCCAAAATATTACTGGCGTTTGAAGCAGGGTTAATTCAAAAGAAAAAGCATCAATTTAAAAAAAATTCATGAGTACACAACCTATCATAATTACATTACCGGATGGAAGCGAGAAAGAATATCCTGGTCCAGTTACGCCCATGGATGTTGCTCTTGAGATCAGTGAAGGTTTGGCTCGTAATGTTTTAGCGGCCAAAGTGAATGGCACCACTGTGGACGCTTCGACGTTAATCAATAGCGATGCGTCTCTTGAATTATTGACTTGGAAGGACCTTGATGGAAAAGCGACGATGTGGCATTCTTCCGCTCATTTGATGGCCGAGGCTTTGGAATCCTTGTACCCAGGAGTGAAATTAGGTATCGGACCTGCCATCGACAGTGGCTTTTATTATGATGTTGATTTCGGTGAAATGGTTTTTGATGGGGAGCAATTATTTCTTATTGAAGAAAAAATGTTGGAATTGGCCCGTCAGAAAAATGAATTTTTAAGAAAATCAATTTCAAAACAGGATGCGGTTGACTATTTTGAAGCAAAAGGCGATGAGTACAAACTTGAACTGATTGAAAATTTAAAAGATGGTGAGATTACTTTTTACACCCAAGGTGATTTTACGGATTTATGTAAGGGCCCTCACATTCCTAATACAGGTTTTATTAAGGCGGTTAAAATTTTAAATATTGCGGGGGCGTATTGGCGCGGAGATGAAAAAAGGAAACAACTTACCAGACTCTATGGTATCTCATTTCCCAAGCAAAAAGAACTCAAGGAATATTTAGCCCTTTTAGAAGAAGCGAAAAAAAGAGACCATAGGAAAATTGGGCAAGAGTTAGGTTTTTTTACGTTCTCCCAAAAAGTAGGCAAGGGACTTCCGCTTTGGTTACCCAAGGGTGCCGTCTTGCGTGAAAGGTTAGAGAGTTTTCTCAAAAAGGCGCAGGCGAAAGCTGGATACGATCCGGTGATCACTCCTCACATCGGTACGAAAGAGCTCTACATCACATCAGGTCATTATGAAAAGTATGGTAAGGACTCTTTTCAACCCATTCTTACGCCTTCTGAGGATGAAGAGTTTTTGTTGAAGCCTATGAATTGTCCTCACCACTGCGAGATTTACAAGTCTCAGCCGAGGTCATACAAAGAGCTTCCTGTACGTTATGCTGAGTTTGGAACCGTGTATCGGTATGAGCAAAGTGGTGAGCTCCATGGTCTGACTAGGGTTCGAGGCTTTACACAGGATGATGCTCATATTTTTTGTAGACCAGATCAAGTAAAAGAAGAGTTTTCAAAGGTCATCGATTTAACCTTGTACGTCTTGAAGGCCTTGGGTTTTCCTGAATTTACTGCGCAAGTATCTTTAAGGGACCTATCAACTCCAGAGAAATACATCGGGACAGATGAGAATTGGAATATTGCCGAAACGGCGATACAGGATGTAGCCAAAGAAAAAGGACTTGATACCGTGATAGAAACCGGAGAAGCTGCGTTTTATGGTCCAAAATTAGATTTTATGGTTAAAGATGCCATTGGTAGAAAGTGGCAATTAGGAACCATACAAGTTGATTATACGTTGCCAGAGCGCTTTGAATTGGAATATGTTGGTGCGGATAACCAGAAGCATCGTCCTGTAATGATTCATAGAGCCCCCTTCGGTTCACTCGAAAGATTTATTGCCATTCTCATTGAAAATACAGCGGGAAATTTGCCCCTTTGGTTAGCGCCTGAGCAGTTCGCTATGCTACCTATTTCTGAAAAGTATCATGATTATGCGGAAAAAGTATTTCTACAGTTGCAAGAACACGATCTAAAAGGCTTTACAGATCGACGAGACGAAAAGATAGGAAAAAAAATCAGGGATGCTGAGGTGAAGAAAATACCTTTCATGCTCATTGTGGGAGACAAGGAGTCCGCAGAAAATACCCTGTCAGTGAGAGCTCATGGAGCAGGAGATTTAGGATCTTTTAGTTTAAATGAGTTTTTAGAGATGTTTAAAAAGAAGATAGAAATCTAAAGACTATTTAAAATCTTGAGAGTTACTGCAAACCTTTAGTTTTTATTCCTCCTTCAAAAGCCATTTTTTGATAAATTTTCTGCTTTTTTGAGTAGAAGTTTTTTAATACATATTTAATTTGATGATATTTGCGATTCATTTTTTAGATGTTCAACCAGTAAAAACAAAGCAATTAGTAGACAAATAACAAAAAGACCTTATAGAGGTCGTGCTGAAGAACCTTACAAGGTCAACGATAAAATATCAGCATCAATGGTGAGAGTAGTAGGAGAAAATGTCAAAGTAGATGTTTACCCGTTAAATGTTGCTCTAAATTTAGCCAAGGAGCAAAGTTTAGATTTAGTTGAAATATCACCTAAAGCGGACCCTCCTGTTTGTAAAATAACTGATTATTCTAAGTTTAAGTACGAGCAAAAAAAGAAGCAAAAAGAAATCAAATCTAAGGCCCAGAAAACGGTGATTAAGGAAATTAGATTTGGACCTAACACGGACGATCATGATTTTGGTTTTAAGCTAAATCATGCTAAAAAGTTTTTACATGAGGGGTCAAAGGTTAAAGCCTATGTTCACTTTGTGGGAAGGTCAATTGTTTTTAAAGAGCGGGGTGAAATACTCTTATTGAAATTCGCCCAATCTCTTGAAGAATCAGCAAAAGTTGAACAATTCCCTAAGTTAGAGGGAAAAAGAATGTTTTTAATGTTATCACCTAAGCAGAAGTAAACGATTAAATAATGCCTAAAGTAAAAACAAATTCAAGTGCAAAAAAGAGATTTAAACTGACCGGTTCAGGAAAAATCAAACGTAAGCACGCTTTTAAGAGTCATATTTTGACTAAAAAAGAAACCAAGCAAAAACGCAATCTTACACAAGCAGGTTTGGTTCATAAAGCAGATGAAAACAACGTAAAATTAATGTTGCATATCTGATAGGTTCAAATGTATAACCCAATGATTGGTTTTAAGTGTACGTTACCACCAATTGTTAAAAATAAATAGATAAAATGAGATCAGTTAATCATGTAGCCTCAAAGGCAAGAAGAACAAAAATGATGAAGTATGCCAAAGGTTATTTTGGCAGAAGGAAAAATGTCTGGACGGTAGCAAAGAACGCCATTGAAAGAGGATGGCAATATGCTTATCGAGATAGAAAAGTTAAAAAGAGAGAGTTTAGAGCCTTGTGGATACAGCGTATCAATGCAGGTGCAAGACAATATGACTTGAGTTATTCTAAATTTATGGGATTACTTAAGAAGAAGAGTATCGAAATCAATAGAAAGGTACTTGCTGATTTGGCCATGAACAATGAAGAAGCTTTCAAGGCGATCGTCGAAACAGCCAAAAAATAATTCTGAAAGAAAAGTATAGAAAAGCCATTCAATTAATTTAAATGGCTTTTTTTATGGACTACGATTTGTAATTATAGGTTGATGACACCGTTGTTATTGAACATCTTTTATTTTTTTTATATTTAATAGGGATAAAGTTTTCTCTTGATAGGAACGACCTATAGGGATAAGATGAGGCCCAATCTCCATTTCATTTGAGGTGACCGTTTTAATATGACCTATAGCTATGGTATAGCTCTTGTGTATTCTCATAAATCTATCTCGGGGTAAATGGTTGGTAAAATTTCCAATATTTGCATGGACAACATATTCTTCATACAAAGTCCTTATTAAAATATAATCCTTTAATCCCTCTATAAACAATATATCACTATAGTTGATTCGCTTAAGCTTTTTGTTTGTCTTTACAAATAGGTGATCTTCCTGAGATGCCTCGGCTGTTAAGGTCGATTTCAATGGCTGAGTAGAATAAATTTTAGCAACTGATTTCATGAACCTTGCGGCGTCAAGAGGGAGTGTCAAGAAGTCTATGATGTTGCGATATGCATAGCATTTCGCCGCTAATTCTGGTGTCTTTGAAATCATAATAACTCCGATTTCTGAATGCCAGCAATTGACTAAGTCAAATACGTCAATCTCATCAAAATCATCAAATAGAAAAATGAAATCAATGGAATAGTTTTGGATGCTATTTTGTAAATTTTTTAATGAATCTGTGTTTTCTATAATATCTAAATCTGAATATTGATCGATCAAATGGATGAGGTAGGTCCTTTTTATTTCATCATTTCCAATTATTATGCCATTTATCATATACAAATCGTTAAAATAAATTGTTAAACTAAACATTTGCAGTTGGTAATATAAATATTGTTGTTGGTATAATTTATTTAATTAAGTTTTTATTTTTTGACTTATTTTTAATAAGATTTTATAACTATGCGAACCATGAAATATTCGTTAACAAAATCTATCATGCTCAAATAAGAAAATAAATGTTGAATAAATATGTGATAGGTATTGATGTGGGAGGAACCCATACTCGGATTGGTCAAATAAGTGCATCGGGAGAAGTCCTAAAAAATCAGATGTTGAAAACCGCTGACTATGGGAATGCTACTACTTTTCTTGAACATTTGATAGGCGTGATCAAAACTATTATCAGCGATGATACGGAAGGATTTTTGGGGATAGGAATGGGAGCACCAAGTGTCAACGAGCAAAACCAAACCATAACCTATGCTGCCAATCTTAACTGGGACGGTTCTTTAGATATCATCCAAATACTGAGTCAGGCATTTTCGGTTCCGGTCAAGCTAACCAATGACGCCAATCTCTTAGTTCTTGCCCATCAGCATTTTGATGATGCTTTGTTGTCAGATTTTTTTGTGGTAACCCTGGGCACGGGTGTCGGAGCAGGCATCTGTTGTAATGGGAGTTTGTTGAAGGGCAAGGAAGGTTTTGCTGGAGAATTAGGGCATGTAATAGTAAAGGATTCTGGAAGATCTTGTCCTTGTGGTAGAAAGGGATGTCTTGAGACTTATGTCTCTGCAACGGGCATGATTCGGACAGTGACCTCATTAATAGCTGAATTTAATAGTTACAAAGGTTCATTATTAGATTTACCCATGTCACATTTAAATGCTAAAATGATTACTGAATTGGCATTGTCTGGGGACGAAATTGCCAAAAGAGCCTTGATCTTAACGGGTGAAATCCTTGGTAAGGCATTGGCCAATATGGTGGCTTTATTCAATCCTCAGCATATTTATTTGGCGGGAGGGGTTACGCATGCAGATCAGCTGCTATTGGCACCCACACGTCAATCCTTCTATCATCATCTATTGAATGTTTATCCCGATCAGATAACGATTGAAAAATCGAAATTTGATGATCATGAGGGGGCTATTTTAGGCGCCTCTGTGTTGATATGGCAATTAAATGAAGCCTAAATTAAAAAAAAATGGATTCACCTTTATCTGAAAAAAATGAATAACAAGGTTTTAACCAAAGAAAAATGGGAGGCTTCACCTTTCACCAAAAAAGAGAAAATTCATACACAGCTGTATGAAACTTCATTTTCCGCCTCTACAGCCATAGCGGTTGAAATAGCTGATATGATAAGAGAAAAGCAATCTCTGGATGAGTTTTGTGTATTGGGATTGGCGACAGGGTCTTCTCCTAAAAGTGTTTACAAAGAGTTAGTTAGGCTGCATAAAGAAGAAGGTTTGAGTTTTGAAAATGTGATTACTTTTAATTTGGATGAATATTATCCTATGGATCCCAATGCTTTGCAGAGCTATGTGAAGTTCATGCATGAACAGCTTTTTGATCATATTGATATAAAACCTGAAAATATTCACATACCGGAGGGTACACTGAGCAAAACATCAGTCGGTGATTTTTGCTTCAGTTATGAGGAGGAAATAGATAAGTATGGTGGTTTGGATATTCAAATTTTGGGTATTGGACGGACGGGTCATATCGGGTTTAACGAACCAGGATCTTCATCTCAATCGATGACGCGATTGGTAAACTTAGATTCGATTACTCGAATGGATGCGGCCAGTGATTTTTTTGGTGAAGAAAATGTACCCATTAAAGCTATAACCATGGGCGTAGGGACTATTATGAAAGCCCGGCGTATCATCATTATGGCTTGGGGCGAGACCAAGGCTGGCATTGTAGCTCAAGCGATTGAAAACTCACCATCAGACAACGTTCCCGCAAGCTATTTACAATTTCACCCCAATACATCCTTTATTTTAGATGCAGCAGCAGGATCTGAATTATCGCGAAGAAAAATCCCATGGACTCTGGGTGTTATAGATTGGAACCCTGAATTAACGAAACGAGCGGTGATCTGGTTGTGTGAAAAGTTAACAAAGCCTATTTTGAAATTGACCGCTCGAGATTACAGTGATCATGGGATGGGTGATTTGATTATAGAAAACGATACGGCATATAATATTAACATTAAGATATTTAATAAGCTCCAGCATACGATAACGGGTTGGCCCGGGGGTAAACCAGACGTGGATGACACTTACAGACCTGAAAGAGCGCTTCCTGCCAAAAAGAAGATCATTATTTTCAGTCCACATCCCGATGATGATGTCATTTCTATGGGAGGAACATTTTTACGCTTGGTTGATCAAGGACATGAGGTTCATGTCGCCTATCAAACCTCTGGAAATATTGCCGTCTTTGATGAAGAAGTTGTTCGGTTTGCAGATTTTTATGTAGATCTAAAGAACAATTATGAGGATCAACCGGCAAAGACTAACTCCTTGTATAAAAAAGTTCTTCAAGCCATAAGTAATAAAAAGTCTGGAGAAATTGATACTGATATTGTACAAAATATTAAATCATTGATTCGTAGGGGAGAAGCGAAAGCCGCTTGTAGATACGTGGGCATTCCAGATGAGCATGTCCATTTCCTTGACATGCCCTTTTATGAAACTGGGGCCATAGAAAAAAACCCAATTGGTGATGCGGATATTGAGATCATAACGGAGTTGATCACAGCCATTAAACCAGATCAAATATATGCTGCGGGAGATCTTTCAGATCCTCATGGAACTCACCGAGTTTGCTTAGATGCTATTTTTAAGTCCATAGAATCGCTTAAGAAATCATCTTTTATGAGTAATTGTTGGTTATGGTTGTATAGAGGAGCGTGGCAAGAATGGTCGGTGGAAGAAATAGAAATGGCCGTTCCTTTAAGTCCGAGTGAGGTGCTCAGAAAAAAGAAAGCCATTTTCAAGCATCAATCACAAAAAGATACGGCTGTTTTTCCAGGAAGTGACGAAAGAGAATTTTGGCAGCGTGCAGCTGATCGAAATCAAGAAACAGCCAATAGATATCATCAATTGGGCTTAGCAGAATATGAAGCGATAGAGGCCTTTAAAAGGTATTATTTTTGATAGGATTCATTTTGGTGTACTGCATTTAAATAGTTCTCTTGTACGTGGCTATCTGAAGGTTTCTCTTACAGAAGACCTATAGTTAAAAGCGGAGATCGGTTTTTTTAATGTTTCCCAGCATAATCTAATGCTGGTGCGCGATCACCAATCATGGGCTCATATTTAAATTGATTACCTCGCCTTTTATATAATTCCAATTTAGCTTTTTCAATGATCGCTGGATTTTCGAAGAGGTCTATAGCCGTCATGGCCATAGTTTTGGATGCTACCGTCATTCCTTTGATACCCATAGAAGTTCCGCCTGCCGCTACGGCTTGCCAGCTATGTCCGGGTGTGCCGGGGGGCCAAGTCGCTGCAGACATACTTACGAGCGGGACAATCCAGCTTACATCACCCGCATCGGTAGAATAATTTCCGGCAATTTCTGAAATGGAAAAGGGCGCTACTGAAGCAGCCATTTCCGGAGAGAGGCCCTCAGAATTGAAGGTATTCATTAGTGTTTCAGCAAAAAGATGCTCTTCTTCCGTATAGTCCACGCCGCCCACCATCTCCAGATTAGCATGGACGACTTCTGATAATATTTTATTAGGCAGAATATTGAAGGAGCCTCCAGTCATTTCATAACTCATAGAAGTGCCTGTACCCATTGCAGCACCCTCAGCTGCCTTTAAAGATCTATCTAAAAGGTCTTTTACCACACGCATGTCAGGATGTCTAAAGAAATAATAGACTTCAGCATGGGCAGGTACAACATTAGGAGCTTCTCCGCCCTTTGTAATGACATAATGTATTCGACTAGCTGAGGGTATGTGTTCACGCATCATATTCATCATATAATTCATGACTTCTACTCCATCTAAAGCGCTTCTTCCTCGCTCTGGTGCTCCTGCAGCATGTGTCGATATGCCTTTAAATCGATACTTAACAGAGGCAATGGCGAGGTTGGATGCCACTCGAACAGAGTTTTGATTTCCGGCATGCCAATACATCGACATATCTACATCATCAAATAAACCTTCACGGGCCATGTAAACTTTGCCAGATCCACCTTCTTCAGCAGGGGTGCCATGTATGCGAAGTGTACCCTTTATTTTGTTATTTTGCATCCAATTTTTTACTTCTACGGCTGCAGAAACAATACCTGTACCGAACAGATGATGACCACAAGCATGCCCTGATAAATGGCCATCTGCTCTTTCTTTTCTAAAAGGAACGGCTTCTTGAGATACTCCAGGAAGCGCGTCAAATTCAGCCAACATACTGATGACCGGTTTTCCTGAACCATAGGAAGCCACAAACCCTGTAGGTAGCCCTGCTACACCCACCTCGAGGGTGAAACCTTCATTTTTAAGTATATCTTGGAGGAGTTGAGAGCTTTTATATTCTTGATAACCAATCTCAGCATAATTCCATATGGTTAACGCGGTCTTTTGATAAAAAGCTTCTTTTTGATCTAAGGCGAGGATGATCGCTTTTTTATCTTTGCTGATTTTTTGAGCCAAAATAGGTGATAAAATCAATAAAAAACAAAGGAAATGTATGAAGTGCTTTTTCATAGTAAAATAATTTTAACTTTTAAAAGGATGAATCATGGGTGACTAATCTAGAGATAATCATTTTATTTCAAGCCAATAATTATATGAATGGATACCGGTATAAAGTTATTTATTTTCTAAATCATATCTAATCCTTTGATGGTTGTAAGTTTTAACATAAAATAAGCATAATTGAAAAGGATACCGATAATGTTAGTATTTTACGATTAATTGACAGATTTTTTCTAATTTAACTCATTAAAACTGCTTTTCTCTCCTCAAAACTGCTTTTATGAAAACCTTCCTCACAACTTTCGCGCTACTTTTTTTTGTATTTATGTCTGAAACTAAGGCACAAATTTCTGTTTCAGATTGTCCCGCTTCACCCTATGCGATTGAGATCACCCAACCTGACGGTACTAAAATTAGTATTATAGGTAAGGGCAGTATGAAGAACTCTTGGACCGAAACTTTGGATGGGTACAGTATAGTAAAAAATATAGATGGGGTTTATGAATACGCACAAAAAAATAACGGACAATTAGTTTCCTCTGGATTCTTAGTTGTAGAGAATGGTCAAAATCTAGATAAGCAAAACTTTCTTGATAAGCAGGATAAGCACCTCAGATCAACCATTACTGCCAAAGAGTTATCAAATGCACGTATCATGGATACATCTGCAGATAACGATCCAGAAATTGATTTGGCCTTTCCAACGCAAGGGACTCATAAAGTATTGGTTTTATTGATTGATTATCCCGACCTAGAAGCGACACATACCGTTGTAGAATTCGAAAACTTCATGAATCAAGAAAATTACGATGGCACGGGCAGTTTTAGAGATTACTATCTAAAAGCATCAAGCAATAAGCTCGATGTAAATGCAGATGTGGTGGGATGGTACAGAGCGGACAGTGCTTATGAATATTATGGCAAAAAAAACGGTTACGAGAGGGCGCGAGCTTTAGCTCGTGAGGCCGTCGACGCAGCAGAGGTTGCCGGTATTGATTTTTCTATCTATGACAATGATAAGGACGGCAACATCGATGGGATCATTTTGGTTCATGCAGGGCAAGGTGCTGAAGAGGGGAGCCTAGAAGATTATATTTGGAGTCACCGATCTTCATTAGGTAGTGATTATTACAGGACTTATGATGGGATCATCATTAATGATTATATGGTAAATCCAGAAAGGCGTATCGGGTCTAATAGTGGCGCAGGAGGGATGGTTGGAATAGGTGTTTTCTGTCATGAATTTGGTCATGGTTTAGGTTTGCCAGATTTGTATGATATCGATTACAGTTCGGCAGGTGTAGGCAGTTGGGGATTGATGGCTGGTGCAAGCTGGTTGGGTGATGAAAAAGTTCCTGGATTTATGTCTGCTTGGAGTCGAGTTACTTTGGGGTGGGTCACACCAGAAAAGATATCAAGCGGTTCCTATGCTTTGGCAGCATCAACAACGAGTACGGTTGTTTATAAAGTCAATACGGCAGTTCCTGGAGAATATTTTTTACTCGAAAATAGGCAGCAAAGTGGTCAAGATGCTTTTATAAAGGGTAGTGGCTTAGCCATTTGGCATATTGATGATAACCAGAGAGTAAGTGACAATTCCGATAATGCTGATGAAAGTCATAGATTAGTAGATTTGGAACAAGCTGATGGGTTGGGTCATTTGTATACCGAAGATGGCGCTTCTGATGATGGAGATCTTTTTCCAGGAAGCGCCGAAAATACCTCATTCACAGATATTACCTTGCCTAATTCGAAAACTTATGATTCATCCGCATCAGGCATTGAAATTACTGAAATTACAGAAGTAAGCGGTATGGTTAATTTTACTGTGAGTGGTGGAGACGAGAGTTATGACCCTGTCAATGTGATTTTCTCACTTGATCTTACCAATTATCCGAGCGCACAAACGCCACCTTATATCTATGGTGAATGGGACAGTTATTGCAAGAACTGCAATCTTATGACAGATGCCGATGAAGATGGTATTTGGACTGATACCATTAGTCTGGGAAGGGGTGATTATAAATTTATTTTTTTGACAGGGGTAGCTTTTGTTTCTGGTACGGATTATGAAGGTTTTGATGATGTATCGACTCCCTGTAATGTTTTGGCCGAAGCGGGTACAGTTTTTACGACCAATCATTATTTCAGAAGCCTACAGGTGACGGGTCAAACAGAAAGTCAGATGTATGGGGAAGGTACGGTAATGTGGAATGATTGCCCCCCATTGAGGATGACTATTACTGCTGCAAACAGTACAGGTGCCGTAGCTGATGGTTCGGTATCAAATGATGCATCCTTAGCACTAATTTTTACCAGTAGTCAAGGGACTACAGATTTTACTGCTGAGGATATTGCTGTGACTGGAGGCACGATTAGCAGCCTTGGATCCACAAGTACTTCGGTCTATACGGCTACTTTTACTCCGTCAGCAGATGGGGTTACCACCATTGATGTAGCAGCAGGTACTTTTACAAATGCTACAGGAGATAGTAATTTAGCAGCTTCCCAGTTTAACTGGACCTATGATGGAATCCGACCCACTTTGGAAATCACGGCAGCTAATAGTGTGGCTGCGGTTGAAAACGGTGCGGCATCTAATGACACTACCCTTACTTTAACCTTTGCGAGCAGTGAAGGAACTGTGGACTTCACAGCCGATGATGTCACCGTGACTGGAGGAACTATGAGTAGTTTTGCTAGAAGCAGTGGTACGGTTTACACAGCTATATTTTCTCCATCAGTTGAAGGGTTGATTACCATAGATGTATTAGCAGGTGCTTTCACCGATACTGTAGGTAATAGCAATACGGCATCACCCCAGTTTAATTGGACTTATGATGGGACTTTGCCTACTATGGAAATTACTGCTGCGAATACTGAGGGTGTCGTTGCTGAAGGTACGACTTCTGATGATGCTACCTTAACCTTAACCTTTACGAGTAGTGAGGGAACTGTGGACTTCACAGCCGATGATATCACCATGACGGGTGGCACAATTAGTAGCTTTTCCGCTACCAACTCTTTGGTATATACTGCTGTTTTAACTCCTTCTGCAAATGGAGCTGTCACTATTGATGTGTTGGCAAATGCTTTTACGGATGCTGCAGGTAATAATAATACAGTGGCAGTACAGTTTAATTGGACCTATGCGGAAGAAGAGACACTAAATATGGATATATTGGAGCAATCCATACCTTTTACTTTTTATCCAAATCCGGTTAAAGGTACCTTGTATATAAAAAGTTCTAATACTAAGGAAATTGATCTATTCGAGATGTTCAATTTATCTGGGAAGAAGGTTCTAGATTTTCGTAGTGATATTCAACAAGTAGATTTGACTGGATTATCAGAAGGAATTTATTTAATAAGATCAAAAAATAATTTAATGAGTTCTCAAAGACTAATCATTTCAAAATAGGTGAATTGATAGGAGTGATTTATTTTGATCATATTTTTTCATTTTCAGTATTGCTATGTGAGATTTAGAAAGGGATCTTACGGGATATAGAATTTAATATTAGTGGATAAAAACGGATTGATTTCGTCCAAACTTATCATTGAATATTCATCACTGCCCAATAATAGCTTAGAACAAGTGATGAGCATTCCAGTAATACATTATATCAAAGTATGGGTTGTCAGTTGGATTCCTGAAACGGCTAATAAGCATAATCTTGGTATACGGTTTGATAGGAAAAATATAATCAGAACAAATTACTTTTAACGTATTTAGGAACCTCTATTCCCAGTAACAGCTAAATTAAACACAAAAAGGTCAGTTCGCTTTCATTAGTATAGACTTGTTAACCTGTGTACGAAAACACAGAGCTTTTACCCTAGGATTTATTATGAATCAGGATCTTTTTTTTTATAGCAAAATATTGAAAAAAGAATTCCCTCTCTTCGAGATAAGATGCTTTTACGCTAAATAAAAAAAATAATTTTTTGCTTTTTTTATACCCTCATCTTGTTGAACAAAGGTTATATGACATCACTTTCTTCCAAAAATGAGGAACTATTAAGAGGGTTCACGTAAAATAGCAATTCATTTTTATTGATCTTAGAGCCCTGTCTGAAATTCAACCAAAAACACCCTGACTTAATGGTATAAGTGAGGGCGTTTACTGTTAAAGATAAATTGGTGGAGTCATTCTCCAAATATAAATTATAATATATTGAATTTTTTTTAATTTTATGTAACAATTGTTACATAAAATTAAAATTAATGAAAAAAATATTAAGTAATTAGGTTAATGTAATAAAATGGTTGTGTCACCTTTTTTTAATTTTTTTTAAGTTAACTTATTACTAAAATTTATCGTTATGCAATTATTAAGGTCTTTTATTTATTTGGTTCTACTGATATTAGCTCATTTTTTTAATCAGTTTAGTGCCATGGCTCAAAGGGTTAATCAACCCGTCGACCCCTCATTTTATGAAGGCTATAAATGGCGAAATCTCGGTCCAAATAGAGGAGGAAGATCTCTCAGTTCAATCGGGAGCCCGGGTCGGGTCAATGAATATTATTTTGGAGCGACAGGTGGGGGACTATGGAAAACGATCGATGGAGGTAATGATTGGTTTCCTGTTACCGATGGTCAGATCAAGTCATCAAGTATTGGGGCAGTTGCTGTGGCGGAAACCAACCCTGACATTGTTTATATTGGAGGTGGTGAAACGCAGCTAAGGGGAAGTATTACACAAGGAGAGGGTGTTTATAAGTCCATCGATGGGGGCAAAAATTGGAGAGACCTTGGACTTAAAGAAACACAGGCCATATCGAGAATTAGGGTGCACCCTACCAATCCGGATATCGTTTATGTAGCGGCCTTAGGTCACCCCTATGGGGAGAATGAGCAAAGAGGTGTTTTTCGGTCAGTTGACGGTGGGAATCATTGGCAAAAAGTACTTTATGTAAGTGATCGCGCAGGTGCAGCAGACCTGATTATTGATCGTACTAATCCTAAAATACTTTATGCTTCAACTTGGCAGGTATACCGCAAAGCATGGAAAATGTGGGGAGGAGGCCCGGACAGTAAACTTTTTAAATCACTTGATGGTGGAGATACTTGGATAGAACTTACCAAAAATCCAGGCATGCCTGAAGGTCCGATAGGTAAAATCGGGGTGACCGTTTCTCCAGCTGATCCCAATCGTATATGGGCGGTTGTCGAAGCAAACGAAGGGGGTATTTTCAGATCTGATGATGGAGGATGGACCTGGCTACGCGTAAATAGTGAGAGAAAATTAAGACAAAGGGCTTTTTATTATTCAAGAATTTATGCCGATCCATTAGATCGAGAGACTGTGTATGGTCTCAATGTCCAATTTTGGAAATCAACAGATGGAGGTGTCACCTTTGACGAGGAAATCAAAGTACCCCATGGTGATAATCATGATCTATGGATCGACCCCAATAATCCGTTGCGCATGATCAGCTCAAATGACGGTGGAGGAACGGTCTCATTAAATGGAGGAAAGTCATGGACGGAAGAAGATTATCCTACCACTCAATTTTACCACGTAATGACGACCAGTGATGTACCTTATCATGTTGCTGGAGCACAGCAAGATAATAGTACGCTAGCCATGCCATCTGATGGATGGAGCCATAGGCAAGCAAGAGGACCCAATCATGGCTGGTACTATCCTGTCGGTGGGGGTGAAAGTGGATGGATTACACAAAGTCCAACAAATCCAGATGTTTTTTATGCGGGTAGTCAAGGGGCATTATTAACTAGATATAACAGAAAAACAGGTCAAAACAGGGACATACAGGTTTATCCACGTTTTTTTTCTGGAGAGCCTTCGAGTGCCTTACCTGAACGTTGGCAATGGACCTTTCCTATTATGTTTTCCCCATTGGATGATCAGATCATGTATACCTGCTCTCAGCATGTTTGGAAAACAACCAATGACGGGCAAACATGGGAGAAAATTAGTCCAGATTTGACCTATGCGGATCCAGCAACTTTGGGAGTTACTGGAGGTGTCATCACCAAAGACATGAATGGTCCTGAAATATATGCGACGGTATTTGCCCTAGCACCCTCTAATCATGACGTCAATACTATCTGGGCAGGTTCTGACGACGGAAAAGTCCATATCACAAGGAATGGAGGTAAGAAATGGGTGGATATTACTCCTAAAGAATTACCGAAATTTTCTAGAGTAAGTATCATTGAGGAGAGTAAGTTTAAACCAGGGACTTTATATCTGGCTGCCAATCGTTATCAGACCGACGACCGCGAACCCTATGTTTTTAAAACCAATGACTTTGGTAAGACGTGGACAAAAATAACGATAGGCATCGAACCTGGCCATTTTGCTAGAGCGATTAGAGAAGACTTGGTCAAAGCGGGATTACTGTATTTGGCGACGGAACATGGGGTCTATGTATCTTTTAATGATGGGGCAATGTGGCAGTCTTTACAACTCAATCTTCCCGATACACCCATTAGAGATTTGGTGTTAAGGGATAATGATGTGGTTTTGGGATCACATGGAAGAGGTTTTTGGATTTTGGACGACATCATTCCTTTTCGAAGTGCGGCAGCCGTGAATCCAGCGGATGAGGTTCTTTTGTACCCACCTAGTGATCCTATTAGAGGCATTTATCCAGCCAAAATTCAATATTATTTGAAAGAACAAGTAGATTCGGTTCATATAGATCTTTTGGATCCGAATGGGATGCTGATTCATTCCTTTTCGGGATATACCCCTGAGTATGTTCCAGATCCAAATATTTCAAGATGGATGCGAGGAGGGAGTACTGTGCCAACAACTGCAAAAGGATTGAATACGTTTACTTGGGATTTGCGTTATCCCGGGGCTATCTCTTTTGATGGGATGATTATTTGGAGTGCTCGACCTCAAAGAGGTCCCTTGGCGCCCTTAGGAAATTATCAGGTAAAAATTCGGGTTGGGGCAGTACAAAAAACAGAAACTTTTGAAATTAAAATAGATCCTAATTTAGAAGAAATTACGCCTTCCGACCTCCAACTTCAATTTGATTTAGCCATTCAAATTAGAAACCAAACAAGTTCTGCAAATGAGGCGGTTATTCAAATCAGATCCCTTCGTAATCAATTGGAGGCTTTGATGAAGCATCAGGAGCTGAGTGCATTAAATACCTCAGTCCAAGAGATCATTGAAAAAACACGAGGGATTGAAGAGACCTTGTATCAGGTAAAAAATCAGAGTAATCAAGATCCCCTGAACTTCCCCATTAAATTGAATAACCGATTGGCTTCCTTGAGAAGAAGTGTGGAAAATGGGCAGGCAAGACCCACGGATGCGGCTTATGTGGTATTTGATGAACTGAAGGGAGCATTGACTCAATTACTGACTCAATTAGATACCCTCTTATCAGAAGATTTGAATCGTTTGAATGATGCCTTTATGGCTCAAGGATTCAAGGCCATTGAAATTAAAAAAGTACCTTGAAAGTGAGTTTTTAAAAAATATTTCAGCTAAATATCTGACTTAAAATGACGTCATGAATGGCGGTAGGACTTAAGTTGCTTTCTATGCCTTTATGACCAATGTATACGGCTTTATCTGCATCTTTTAATTGAATACGCCCGTGGGATCCTTTAACTAGGCTCGCATCTAAAGGAATGAAATCCATCAGCGTTCTGAATCCTAATTTTTTTCCAAGAAGCTTTAAGAGGATTCTAGGCATGATCAACTTTTTTTTTGGATCAAAAAACATTTCTACGGGATCATATCCAGGTTTGTTATGAATGGCCACAGTCCGAGCAAAATCAGGAGCTTTCTTGTCGTCCTCCCAATAATAATAGGTAAACCAACATTTTTCTTTTGCCACGATGACCAGATCACCACTGCGATCATGGTTGATGTGATATGCTGGTTGCTGGTCAGCATTTAATACGAGTTCAATATCAGGATGGGCTCTTAAATTATTTTCAATTTCCTTTGTTTTACTTTTATCATTTATATAGACATGGGCGACTTGATGATCAGCCATAGCAAAAGCCTTTGATGCACCCGCATCTAGTATCTCAAGTCCATTTTCCTTTCGAACTTCTATGAGGTCCATTGACCTGAGTAAGCGATTGATATGTATGGGATGATGTACATCTGTAATGCCGTATTCTGAAAGTATATTTACGTGTACCCCTTTGTTTTCAAGAGCTGTAATAAGCTTTGCACAGACCCTATCGATTTCGGCCAAATCTTGGTCAACATACTTGGGGTCATGTCCGAATTTTTGGAGGACATAATCAAGATGGGGTAGATAGATAAGTATTAAATCAGGATTGTGCCATTCATGAACTTTTAAAGAGGCTTTAGCGATCCATTCGCTGGACTTTATGGTGGTTTTTGGACCCCAAAAATCAAAAAGGGGAAAAGTCCCCAGCTCTTGTTGCAGTTTCTGACGTAAATTGGGTGGAAAGGAATAACAATCGGGTACCTTCAATCCATCGGCACGGTATTGGGGTCTGGGGGTCACAGAATAGTCAACCTTTGAGTACATATTGTACCACCAAAACATATTGGCACAGGTAAAGTTTGGATCCCTTGCTTTGGCATTTTCCCAAATACTTGGGGATTGAACCAGTTTATTGGATTGCGCCCAGAGTTTGATTTCTTGCTGCTCTTTAAAAAACCATCCATTAGCGACGATGCCATGTTCACTGGGCCATTTCCCCGTGAGGTAGGTAGTCTGAGCTGAACAGGTCACTGCGGGTAGTACGGGATCAATATAAGAAAGGTTTTTACCTTCCACCCATTGCTTTAAAAAGGGAGTTTTAGATCCAATGATTCTTTTAGAGAGGCCAACTACATTGATGATGGCCGTTTTATTCAACTTCGGCATGTTTATTTAAGGTTTTTTTTACCCAGTTTAACTCTCGAATAATACTATTGACCCTATCTGTTTGCATATTTTTGGGTAATACATCCCAGGTATAGGTTTCTACCTCTAGATGCTGAGTGAAAGGGTCCTTCAACCAAAGGCGTAAGGTTTCAATGATGTCTTCTTGTGTGGAATAAAGTTTACCGTAGGTTTCTGTAAATACAGGGACATGGAAGTGTGTTCTTATTTCATCATAGGCATACTCATCAAGGGAAGATAGGGCGGAACCTAAATCTGTGTATCGCATCAATTTTCCATCGCTTCGTTTAACTACCGCTTGATGTAAATAGGTAGGCTCGTCAAAAGGCAATAACTCTATGGGTACCCAACTTGGGTCGGATTGATTACGAATATTCCCTGAACCCAGCGCCGCACTAATTTGTATTCTTCCAATATTAATATCTGCATTTTTGATCCGTGACAAAGCTTCTACAGGCTTTTCAAAGCCTACGGCAAAATGGCAAACATCGTAGCACATTTGAAAATGCGTTCTAATGATCTGATCCGCTTCTTTTTCAGTAACCCCTAGGCGATTGCTAATTTCTGGAAGGGCTTTGACCAATAAATAGTCATTGAAAAAAGAAACAAATTCTTTACTGGTTTCTATTACACCATCCGGCTCGGGCTCTAGGTCTAGATGTAAGTTTTTACCGGTTGCATCTTTTAATTTTTTTAAATAACAGATTAGTTCTGTGAACTGTTCACAAGCTGCGGATTTCACACGATTGAGCTCTTTTTCTGTTCGATGCCAGTGCCTATATGAAATAGGAGACGTCGATACGCCACCATCCATTCCTTCTGGCAATAATTTAGATAAGATCAGAAAAAGTCTTTGCGTATATGCCAACCGATCAGAAGTACTCCAATCTGGCTGATGGACTGCATCTTTTACTTTTTGATGGTGAAAACCACCATATGGAAAACCATTGATGGTAAAAACATACATGTTTTCTTCCCTTAACCATGCCTGGAAAGCATTTAATTGGGTTTCCTTAATCAATTCTAAGGCGGCCAAATGGGATAACCGAAGTCCGATGCCAAAGGGGGATTCCGTTAAGCCCTTGCGTACTTGGGTCGTATAAGTTTTGAGATTGTGAAAGGTTTCATCCCAAGATTCACCAGGATGAATGTTGCTGCAGTAGGTTAAATGTGCCTGATGATGCTCAATTTTCATGTAGACTATATTTTTGATCTAATAATAAAACGGCGCTGTTGAGTCCATTCACATCCATTTCGTGAACATCAAATTTAGTGCCAATTTCATTAATTAATGTGATGGTCAACCTGCCGCCAAGATGGGCTCTAAACTCTTCTAAACCCTCGAGTATCTCAGGATTAATTTGCTTTTTTTCTGGATTGAGCAGCAGCGGATGAAATAGCTTGAAGCCAAGTGTAGTGAGTACTTGATAGACGCGTTCAAAAATTTCCTGGTCACAAATGTTCATAGCAACGGCATAGGCCAAATCCAATGCGATGCCAATAGCGACTGCCTCGCCATGTTTTACTTCGAATTCAGTCAATTGCTCTAACTTATGGGCGGCCCAATGTCCAAAATCGAGGGGTCTTGAGGAACCCATTTCAAAGGGATCTCCCTGCAATGAAATATGATCTGCATGCAATGCAGCGCAGTCAAAAATCAATTTTTCCATCGTTTCGTTATCTCGACGACTGAGGGCCAAAGCATGATCTTCCAACCAATAAAAAAAAGTGGCGTCTTTAATGAGTGCAACTTTGACCGCTTCTGACATACCCGACCGCCAATCCCGGTCATCAAGAGTACCTAAAAAATTAAAATCATTGATCACGGCAATAGGAGGAGAGAAGGTTCCTAAAAAGTTTTTCTTTCCAAAATAGTTGATGCCATTTTTAACGCCTACCCCAGAATCATTTTGGGAAAGAACGGTCGTAGGCATTCGAATATGTCTGATGCCTCGATGGCCTATAGCTGCTGCGAATCCAACCATATCTAAAATAGCACCTCCTCCCATGGCAATCAAATAGGCATGGCGGTCAATATTTTTTTCATGAATGTAGTTGAGCACTTCATCTAGGGTCTCCAGTGAGTTCTTTGCCGGCTCTCCACCTGTGATTACCAGAGGTTGAGCGACTAACTGTAAAGAGGGAAAAGCATGGATATAGCTTTCTATGGCTTGAGGCAAATTAGGCCAATGGTCTAGAAGTCCTTGATCGATCACAAAACCTAGTTTGATTTTTCCGCCAATAGCCGATGGTTGAAACAGATCAAATAGGAGGGTATTGGAGAGATGAAAGACTTCTCTTGTAAACAAAATATTATATCGGTAATTAATAGAAAAATCCTGTTCAATAATGGTCTTATTCTTTTGTAATTCAAGGTTTTCCTTAGAGATTTTATTCACTTGCATAATTCATCTTTGAAAAAAAGGGACAACTCAAAGCTCTTCTTTATTAAGATTAATATTTTTTAAAGTCTGTAATTGTCCCTCTTTCAAAGGTAGATCAAAATCATTCTTTAGACAATATCAAGACAAAAGGAAGGCCGAAAAACCTGCGAACGGCTCAAGTGACAGAAAATCTTTTGGCCAAGCCTAGGGAGATAGGTAATAAGAGTAATGTACCTAAGCCCAGACCCCAATGCCCAAAGCCGGCAACATAAGAAGCATTGAGTGGGATAAGAGAAAGAACACCCATTTTAACGGCTACTTTTATAAATTTAGGATTGTTTTTAACGATCGCTTTGAGTTTGGCTTTTCCATTCATTCCTATCCATAAAACGATGAAAGGACCAGACATCCAAATATCCATCCAACCGAGTATCCCAATACCTACCAGCAGGCCCGTAACCGCCACATCCAAAGCCAAAGCCATGACCAAGGCTGACGTATTGTTTCCCAAGACTTCGCCCTTGCTCATCAGGGTAATGGCAGCTATGAAAATAACAGGAATCAAGCAAATCCATATCAAATGCGGGTGGGTGCTGATCGATAAAATACTCATACCGAGCATCAAATTTAACCCACGACAAATGCCCATATTGAGGGGGCCAATGACTAAGAAATCTTTTGTGTACCGGTCATAAAGAAGGGCTGAGAGAGCGATAAAAATGGCAATGAAACCGCTTTCAACATGACTTAAGAAGCTGAGTAATATCCCAGTAAGTAATAAGGTAATGCCAAAAAACCGAGCATTTTTCAGGGAAACTTGACCCCTAGGAAGCGGTCTTTCTGGTCTTTCAGTTCGATCAATATCTAGATCAAAAATATCATTGAAGACAATACCTCCAGCGTAAAGGCATGAGGTAGAAAGTAGAAGGAAAATAAGGTTCAAAAGAGAGGGGGTATTCAGCTCAAAAAAATACCCAGCAATGGCTGCTCCTGCCAAAATATCTGACATAGCAGTAACAATGTTTGCAGGCCTTATGAGCATCAAATAGGGGTGTAAGTTCATTTAGAGCCTAGTTTTCTATAATATTGGAGTCATCTGATTTTTTGGGAGGCTGGCCCCTCAAAACACTATTACCCCCATATAAGATTGATTGATCGAAATGCACGCCGTCAGACCAATCGCTTTCTTTCATATTTCCGCTTTGAGCATAAGCTTCAAGGGCATTTTGATAGCAGACGGCCTGAACAATTTCACTTGTAATACCCTTGTCTAACATCAGCTGAGCTGTTTTGGGAACAGACAAAGGATCACTGACACCCCAATCAGCAGAGCTGTCTATAAATATTTTATTGGAGCCATATTTTTCGACGACGGCTACCATCCGTTCACTGCCCATTTTGGTATTGGGATAAATGGTAAAAGCAGTCCAATAACCTCTTTCAAGCACTGATTCAACGGTTTCTTCATTATTATGATCGATGATTACGGTCGAAGGATCAATGCCATGCTCTTCCAATACATCCATACTTCTCAGGGTACCTCTTTTCTTATCTCTGTGAGGGGTGTGCACCAGTATGGGTAGTTCCAGTTCTTTTGCCAATTCAATTTGAACTCTAAAATATTTATCTTCAGCGGCCGTTTGATCATCATATCCAATCTCACCAATGGCAACGACATTGTCCTTAAGCGCGAAGAGTGGTAATAATTCCATGACCTCTTCAGCCAAACTTTCATTATTGGCCTCCTTGGAGTTCAACCCAATAGTACAGTAATGTTTGATGCCAAATTGAGAAGCTCTGAAGGCTTCCCAACCGACAATACTACTGAAGTAATCCTTAAAAGAGCCCACTTCAGTGCGAGGTTGACCTAACCAGAAGGCGGGTTCAATGATGGCCACTATACCTGCTTTTGACATGGCTTCATAGTCATTGGTCGTACGAGAAGTCATGTGAATGTGGGGATCAATAAATTTCATATCTCTTTATTATTAAGCTTTTGATGCATTTTGTAAGGCTTGATTGTTATGCCAGAAATCGGATCCGATTTGATCCCAACTGATAGGTTCTATTTGTGTTGACTGCGAATTCAGCCATTGTTGGGCGGCATCTAAGTTACTTTCTTGAATTAACTTGAGCATGGCCTTTTGATCTTGGGCGTTACCTTCAGCCATTTTTTTAATCATTTCCACAAATAGTTTCTCAGTTATGTAACCCGATATCATGCGCCATAATTCTGGTGTTACCCGTCGTGATGCGGCCCAGCGTTCTCGGGCATAATCAAATAGTATATGAGCCAGCTTTTCATTTTTCCTTTGATCTATATCTTTAATTTGGTAAATGGGGCGCTCCATAAAAACGGCTTTAAGGATCATTTGGTTCCATTCATCTTGACTGAAATAACTGGCAGGATAAGGATTTTTAAGTGTAATGGCATCGAAAACATCTACTATATTGGTTCTAATTCCATTTACAACGATGGGAGCAAAATGACTAGCATTTTCTAAGTAAGGGATGGATTTAAAAATGCTGATTTGCTCTCTGGTGTCTGCCACGGAGATCAGCTTAGTCAGGCTCTCTACGCTTAAAAGAGGATAATACATCAAAAGTGAGAAACGGCAGAGCTGATCTAATGTCCAATTTTCGATGTTAAATTCAGGATATTTTAACTGAATGATTTGAAGTTGTGATAGGCTTAGCTGAAGATGACCTCGAGGAATTTTTTTATTTATCAGGGCAAATGAAATAAAAAAGTCTTGGTCAGTCTTGATTGAATGAAGTTTCTGATCCAACCAGCTTTTGGTTTTTTCGTCTTTGAGTTCATTTAAACAATATTCCTTTATCAATTCAGAGAGACGCACAGATTCATTTTTAAAAGGCTAGAGGATTAAGTCATGATGACTCAAACTAAAAACATAAAATTAATACAATTGCACTGGTTATATGAAGTTGAAATAAGATTTTCAGTACTCAGACCTAAATATATTTATGATGAGGAGTACCCCGCTTTTCAGAGGTTCTAACTTTCATCAGTTGACCCATGGAACTCCTAGTTCAATGAGTTCCTGTTTGGATAATTGAATACTATTCACTTCCATTGAAATGCGAGTTAAGGGTTGGTCCAGCGTATCCGTTGGCATTTCAGCGATACGGTCCAGGACGTCAAAACCTTTAAAGAGTTGCCCAAAAATCATATAGTTGTCATCGAGGCGAGGGATGCCATTTCGATCATGAACGATGTATAACTGACAACTGGCAGATAGTTTTGATGGATTATTATCTCTTCCTGCACCTACGGCTCCATAAATATGGCGAATGTTGGGTTGAAATTCGGGAGCTATTAAATAGGGTGAAGCTTTAAATCCATCGGGCGTATCTGGACAGCCACCTTGGATAACAAAGTTTTTTATTACTCGATTAAAGGTAAGGGTATCCCAATATTGTTTTTTGGCAAGCGCGAGAAAACTTTTTTTATGTTTCGGGGTTTCTTCATAAAGCCAAAATAACATCTCACCATAAGGTGTTTTGATTTGACCTATGTCATAATATTTTGAAGAGTACGGAACACAACTGGCAAAGAGTCCCATGACCAATAAAAGAAAACCAGCTTTACGTAAGTTAGAAATTCTAGTGGGTACAGGTGTCATACCCTTAAATATCACAAATTTCAATACCTTTTTTAAGGGAGGCCAAGGCATCCTGTTGTTTGGGTATAAATTCTTGTGCCACATGACCAGTAAATCCAGTATCCGCAATGGCCTTCATAATGGCCGGATAATACAGCTCTTGGGTTTCATCTATTTCGTTTCTTCCGGGTACGCCTGCGGTATGATAATGACTGATGTAGTCCTTGCGTTTTTGGATGGTAGCGATGACGTCGCCTTCCATAATCTGCATGTGATAAATATCGTACAAGAGTTTGAAGTTGGGGCTGCCTAATTTATCAGCCAAAGCGACCCCCCATTCGGTATGGTCACAGAGGTAATCTTGGTGATCTACCTTTGAATTGAGCAATTCCATAGTTAAAACAATATTATTTTTTTCTGCTAATTTCACGACTGGATCCAGTCCTTTTGCACAGATCTCCAAACCGGCTGCATCCGAAAGACCATTGCGATTACCTGAAAAGCAAATGATATTTTTTAAACCTGCATCAGCCGCTTTTGGAAAGGATGCTTTATACTCTTTTAAAAGGTTTTTATGATTTTGAGGATCACTGAACCCATTGATAATACCCATTTGACTGCCATAAGCCATGGCACATGTCAGGTCATATTTTTGTGCCGTAGCCCACTGCTCAGCGGTCAGTAAATCAATTGAACTGATACCAATGTTTTTGGCAAATTCACAAAGTTCTTCTAATTCAAATTGATTAAAGCACCACTCACATACCGAGTGATTGATTCTTTGAGAAAGGGGTTCGATTTCGTTACTGCCCGAAGAAACAGTAGGTAAACCCATGAAACCTAATGTAGCCAAACCTGATAAGTTTTTAAGTGCTCGTTTTCTTGTAATTTTCATTGCAGTTGTTTTTTAGAGAGAATGGATGAAGACAATAAACCCTCCCAATCTTTAAATTAAACAAAAAACAAGAAGGAATGCGGTTATATTTTAAAAATTTACATAGCATTGCCGCTTATGATGAAAAGTATGATTACCCTACTTTCCTTTATCTTCCCTGATTTTTTTGTAAAAAAAGCGTATCAGCAATTGACCCATCCCAAATTTTATCCTTATCGAGCACATGAGAAAGATATTTTAGAGGCTGCTCTCGTTACTGATTATACCTTTAAAAAGGGCAATATAAAAATGTATAAATGGTCTGGGGGACCAAAAAAAATTCTTGTAATCCATGGCTGGGAGGGACGAGTCACTCATTTCTCCATGTTGATTCAACATTTAATAAAAGCGGGTTATACCGTTTATGGTTTTGACGCACCAAGTCATGGATTAAGCGATAAAGTAGAAACAAGTCTATTTGATTTCATCGACTTAGTAGGTGAAATGATTGCGCGTGTTCAGCCAGCCATTGCGATAAGCCATTCATTTGGTGCGGTAGCCACTACGTATTCATTAGCTCAGAATAGTCATTTGCAACTTGATAAATATGTGCTGATTACCTGCCCCGACAAGTTTCTTGAGCGAATCGAAGCCGTGGCCCATGATTTTGGCTTATCTAAAGGGATTGTTGATAAACTGATTATTAAAATTGAGCAAGATTATAATTTAGATGTTGGGAGATTAAATGTCAGTGAGTTTGTCAAGGAGGTAAAAGTAAGAAAAGCTTATATTCTGCATGACCAAGATGACCGACAACTCCCTTTGAGTCAGGCCATGCATGTCCATGAAAACTGGTCAAATTCAGCGCTTGAAATAGTACGAGGGACCGGGCATTTTAAGATATTACAGGATGAAGGAGTGATTGCAAAAATCCTTAATTTTTCAGCAAGCTAAAGTGAATGCCGATAAAAACTTCATGCCTCCTCACGATACCCTAGTTCTATTTTTAATGAATCGCCTACTGAGCCTTCCTATCGCAAATCCCGAAAAAATTCCAAGCGTATTGGCAAGGAAGTCGAACCATTCTCCAGATCGATTGACATAGGGTTGAATCAGTTCAATGGAGCCACTGAGCAAAATCATAAAAAGCAAATACAAGCGGGTGTATTTGGGGTGCGCATAAGCAAGGGGGAGTGCTAAGGATAGATAGGCAATAAAATGGTAAAGTTTATCGGCTCCTTCACCCATCTTGGGTAGCTGAGGCAAGGGATACAAGCTTAAAAACAATATTATTAATAGTAAGGGGATCGTCATGTGCCTCCAGAAGCGTAGGATCATTTGATCAATGGAGGTGAGTAGGTTTGATTTAGTCATTAAATAAGGCTGATCTCGTCCATAATTTCTGATAAATGCATTTCACATGCAAATAAAGGTTATTCGAGATGTAAATTTATTAACCTGTCAAATTAATTCAATTCTAACAACTAATAGGTTGTCTATTCAATCATAAAGAAAGAGAAGCACCTCAATGTAGCGGTAAAATGTCTCATTTCAGTTTATGAAAAGCCTGTTTGGTCCAAATCACAATAGATGAGATAATATCGATTTAAACTATAAAAAAAGTCCTCAACTATGTTGAAGACTTTTTAAATCAATGCGGTCTGGACCGGGCTCGAACCGGCGACCTCCTGCGTGACAGGCAGGCATTCTAACCAACTGAACTACCAAACCATTTGAGTTGCAAACTTATACTCTTATCACATCTTTTACAATAAGCAAAGCCATATTATTTTGAAATTTTGCGATCTTTGTATCGAAGTGATAAAATCCCATAGTTTAAACTAAATTTAAGGCTTAAAATAATATAATTATATGTTGCTTGACTTTGAAAAACCCATTTCAGAATTAGAATCGAAACTCAATGACATGAAACAACTTGCTGTTGAAAGTGATGTCGATGTTTCTCTAGCGATTAAGAAACTTGAGGAAAATATTATTTCGTTGAAGAATGATACTTTTAAAAATTTGACCAGATGGCAGCGAATACAACTTTCAAGACATCCGGATAGACCCTACACACTGGATTATATTTATGAAATCACTTCTGAGTTCATTGAGTTGCATGGTGATCGTAATGTGGGAGATGATCGGGCGGTTGTGGGGGGCTTTGCGGAGATTGACGGTGAAACCATCATGATCATTGGCCAGCAAAAAGGCAGAAATACCAAGCAGCGACAAGAAAGAAACTTTGGGATGGCAAACCCTGAGGGGTATAGAAAGGCCCTTCGCCTTATGAAGCTGGCTGAAAAGTTCAACAAACCGATTGTTACGCTGATCGATACACCGGGAGCCTTTCCGGGTATAGAAGCTGAAGAAAGAGGTCAGGGTGAAGCCATAGCTAAAAACTTGAAAGAAATGTTTACCCTCAAAGTCCCTGTAATTTGTGTAGTTATTGGAGAGGGGGCATCTGGGGGTGCCTTGGGGATTGCTATTGGAGACAAAGTACTCATGATGGAAAATGCTTGGTATTCTGTAATTTCTCCCGAAAACTGTTCAACTATATTGTGGAGAAGTTGGGATTATAAGGAACAAGCGGCAGATGTATTGAAACCTACGGCAAAAGACATGTTAAAACTTAAGCTCATCGACGGAATCATAAAAGAGCCATTAGGGGGTGCGCATACCAACCTGCAGGAGAGTGCTGTTTTCTTGAAGAAAGCTCTAATGAGTAACCTTGAAACATTAAAAAAGAAATCTTCGGAAGAGCGTATTGCCGACAGAATGGATAAGTTTGGATCCATGGGCGTTTATAGCTAATGCCTTGAACAATGGTCAGATCTCATGAAGGAAACAGCATCGGTCTGGCCCTGTCTGGAGGAGGGTGTCGCAGTGTTGCTCATTTAGGTATGATGCAAGCGCTTATTGAACAAGGGTTTTCTTTCAGTCGGATTGCTGGAAGCAGTGCGGGCGCAATCATCGGTGCGTTGTATTGTCAAGGTATCATGCCCAAAGAAATTTTGAAAATTCTCAATAACCTCAATTACTTTAGCTTTTTTAGACCAGCTTTGAATTGGCAGGCCCTTTTAAACTTAGAGAAAGTCATTGACTTTCTAAGTATTCATCTCCCCATAGATGATTTTTCATCTCTTCATACCCCATTGGTGGTAGTTGCTACTGATTTGAAGAAAGGGAAAATTAAATATTTTAAAAAAGGGAAATTATGGAGAACCTTGATAGCATCTTGTAGTATTCCTGTAGTTTTTAGTCCTGTAAAAATTAAGGGTACTGCTTATGTTGATGGAGGTTTATTAAATAACTTACCGATTGAGCCTTTGAAAAAAAAATGCAATTATGTGATCGGTCTGCATTGCAATCCCATAGGCATAATACGGACCAGAGTAAATTGGAAAAAGCAACTCGAGCGTTCTTGGCTCTTGGCCATTTCTTCTAGAGATCGACTTAAAATAAAAAAAATAGATTTATTTTGGGAGCCTCCTGAATTATCCAGCTATCATGTTTTTAATTTTAAGAGGCTAGATACAATATTTGAGATAGGGTATGATTATGCCTTACAGCAGTTGAGGAAGGGGAAATCTGAATTTTTAATAAATAGTTATGTTCGAAATTAAACGGAATTTTTTTAAATTTTGCTTTTGGATTTTGGGATGGAAAGTAGTGGGAAATCCTCCTAAGATCAAAAAGTATATGATTACTGTGGCTCCTCATACGAGTGGATGGGATTTTTTAGTGGGTATTGCTGCAAAAAATATTGTCAGATTAGAAGGTCAGTTTTTGGGGAAAAAATCTCTATTTGACCTTCCCGTTGTTGGACAAGTAATGCGTTACTGTGGGGGGCACCCCGTAAATCGTACCACCAAGTCAAATGTTGTGGATAATGTCGCTGAACTGTTTCAAAAAAATGAAGAATTTGTGATGGTCATTGCTCCGGAAGGAACCAGAACTTATCAAAAAGAGTGGAAGACAGGATTCTATTTTATTGCGTTGAAAGCAAAGGTACCCATTGTCATGGCCGGTTTTGATTTTAAACGAAAACTCGTTGAGCTCAAAGAGCCATTCATGCCCACTGGGGATGTGGTAAAAGACATCGAAATGATGAAGGGATACTATAAAACAATAACTGGGAAGTATCCAGAATTGGGGGTTCATTGATCATGAACTACCCCTTTAATACTTTTATAATAAATTAACTACTCCTTCTTAGCCGCCGCCTTCTTAGTAGTGGCTCGCTTCGTTCTTCTTTTGGGCACTACTTCAGGCTCAATGACTTCGATTACATCTGCTAAGATTCTACCGCAATGCTCGCAAATAATGATTTTTTTCTTTTCTCTAACTTCAGCTTGCTTTTGAGCAGGGACGATGTTAAAACATCCTCCGCAAGCATCTCGATTCACCGGTACTACAGCGAGTCCATTTCGCATATTTTTTCTGGTACGCTCATAAGATACGAGTAGCCGTGCATCAGCTTTTTTCGCCAAAGATTCCCTTGACTTCAGATATTTTTTTTCATCCTCTTCTGATTCAGCAGTAATGGTTGAAAGTTCTTTTTTCTTGGCGACAAGATCCTTTTCTCTTTCTTCTAGACGATGCTTGGTTTCTTCTATCTCTGTGTTCTTCAGTTCAATTTTACCATACGCCTCTTTGATCTTCTTTTCAAGAATTTGGATTTCAAGATGCTGTAATTCCATTTCTTTAGTAATGGCATCATATTCTCGATTGTTTCGAACATTCATCTGCTGTTCTTCATATTTTTTTATGAATCTCTCAGCATCTTTGATGGCCGTTTTGTTGTTTTCAATCAGGCTTTCGACATCATTCAAGTCTTGATTTTGTTTTTCAACTCTTGTTTGATAACCTGTTATCTCATCTTCAAGATCCATTACTTCTTCAGGAAGTGCACCTCTGATCTTGATTAATTCATCTAGATCGATGTCAATTTTTTGTAATTTAGATAATGCCTCTAATTTTTTTGCTACCGAATGTTCCATGCAGAATTAAAAATAATTTATTGGATTTGTATTTACCTCAGATAAACGAACTGCAATATTAGTGAATTTTTCATTTAAAAAATCACATAACAATTGCTTTGTGAATACTTCGCTTTCATAATGTCCAATATCGGCAATGGTTATCCGACCATCGGCTTCAAAAAAGTCATGATATTTAAAGTCGGCGCTGATGAAAATATCGGCCCCCAATGCACAAGCATCATTAAGCAAAAAGCCCCCTGAGCCACCACAAACAGCAATTTTTTCCACAGTTTTTCCTATTAAGGGTGTATGTCGAATATGTTTTAGGTCCATTGAGGACTTGAGATGATCAAGAAAATCTATGATCGGCATAGGATTTAATAATTGACCTATTAAACCAGCCCCTAAATTTTCTTGGTTATTTTCTAATGAAGTTAAATAGTAGGCAACTTCCTCATAAGGATGTGCGGACCTGAGCGCAGATAAGACGATATCTTTTTTATGACGGGGTAAAATCATTTCAATTCTACTTTCTTTTACAGATTCAAGTTTATCTAAGCTACCCAAGGTAGGGTTTGCACCTGCTGCAGGCTTAAAAACACCTTCTCCTGTGACATTAAAACTGCATTCTTTATAATTGCCGATATGACCCGCTCCCGCTTGATGTAGTGCACTGAGTATCTTGGATTTGTGTTCAATGGGGACAAAGGTTACCAGCTTGTATAGCGTGCGCACCATGGGACGAAGAACTTGTCTGTGTGTTAATTTAAGTCTTTGGGCAATCATGCCATTAACTCCATGCATGACATTATCTAAATTTGTATGGATGGCATATATAGCCAAATCATTTTTTATGGCTTTAATCAAACACCTATTTACCCAATGATTTCCAGACAGTTTTTTAACGCCCTTAAATACGATGGGATGGTGAGAGATGATCATATTGCATTGGTTCTCTAATGCTTCCTCTATGACTGATTCGGTGAGGTCGAGAGAGATCAGACAGCCCTTAATGGGCATTTCTTCATCACCAACGATGAGACCCGAGTTGTCATAAGATTCTTGAAAAGGCAGTGGAGCCCATTCTTGTAAGCTTTTCGTAATATCTTTGACCCTCATTTGATATGTTTTATGGCTTGGTGGCAACTTATTTTATTTCCTTTTGCGTTAATATACGATCTTATTACAAGATTTCGCAATCATTTATATAACATTAAACAGAGAACTTCAATAAAATTTGAAGCAAATGTCATTGGTGTTGGAAATCTTGAGGTGGGAGGAACGGGTAAGTCGCCCATGATCGATTTTTTGATTCAACATTTTTTGAGTGAAAACAGGGAAATTGCTACATTGAGTAGGGGTTATGGGAGAAAAACGCATGGGTTTAGATTGGGTAGTTCTTCAGATACGGCCGCAACCTTGGGTGATGAGCCGATGATCTATCAGAAAAAATATGGGGATCAAATTTCAGTAGCTGTAGCCGAAGCTCGAGCCATTGGCATCCCTTATCTTTTGGCACATAATGACACCATTGATGTGATTTTACTTGATGATGCGTATCAGCACCGAACTGTTGAGCCCAGCCTATCAATATTGCTTTCGACATGTAAACGTCCTTTTTTTGACGATTTTTTGTTACCAACTGGTCGGTTGAGGGAAGCACGTCGAGGGGCACGTCGAGCGGATATCATCTGCTTCACCAAAGCTCCTCTTGATATGAGTGACCATGAACAGCAGCAGATGATCGCAAAGACACGAGCGTATAATCCCGACGCACCTATTTTTTTTACCCACATAGCGTATGCACCTCTCATTTCATTTGGAACAGCAAAGGCCAAACAAAAAGTGATCGGGATTGGAGGAATTGCGGATAATCAGGTATTTGAATCCTACTTAAAATCAAATTTTGAGGTAGTTGAGTTTTATGAATTTGCAGACCATCATGATTATAAGACTGATGAGATCAATAAAATTGTCGAGGTTATGGCGCATCATGAGGCCATGCTCGTGACCACTGAAAAAGATTTCATCAAACTGGGTGATTTTAAAAATCTAATAGCTAAAAGTTGTTTTTATTTGCCCATTGAAATTAAATTTATCAAAGGTCAGTCGACCTTTTTCAAATTAGTCGACGATACTATGAAAAAATATCCAAAGTATTGATGTTGAGAATTGTATTTTTAAGGTCAATTTTAATGGTTGCCCTCCTCATAGGGTTACCTTCCTCTAGTTTTTCACAAATCTTAGATGATTCTACTGTTTTGGTTTATGGCCCCTCAACTTTGAACATAATTCTGGAGGAAAACTTGAAATCCAATGACAAGAGATTGGTTTTTATTGATACCCTTATCGGAAATTTAGACCGATTTACCGCTTATGGGAGGTCAGATTATAAACTGCAAAATTTGGGAAATATAGGTACGGCGTTATTTCCTGTATTTTATGACTTGCCCAATGCCATTGGTGCCCATGCTGGTTACCATGCTTTTGATCCTTTGACTACGCAGCCCGCAGCTATTCAATATTATGATACCAAGTCACCTTTCATGAAATTAAATGTAGTATTTGGTGGAAAAAACAGGTCCTTGGCCAACTTTAGTTTTACACAAAACATTCAACCTGATTGGAATTTTGGCTTTGAGTATTACCGAAGTACAGCTGATAAACAAATCGGAACCGAAACGATAAACGATAGAAATGTGATCAATACGGTTTTGAATGTACATTCTAGTTATAGGCATCCCAATAAGCCTTATCAAGTCTTATTTAATCTGATGTCCTTCAACAATGACGTGGATGAAACGGGAGGTTTGTACTTTGATGAGGTAGATTCTTTGATAGATAAAGAAGATAAATTTCAGTATGAAAATAATTCTATTTTTCTAGAAAATGCCAAAGTGAAGGATTCAAGACTAACTTTTCATTTGTACCAGCAATATGATTTATTTAAAAACTTCCAATTGTATCATCAATTTGATCAAGGGAAGCAAGTAAACTTATTCAGTGATTTTAATGAGAACAACGGAGGAGGAGGTGATTACAAGGATTATTATGATCAGTTTTTGATTGATCAGGACAGCACTTATCAGAAGTCCAGTTTTCGTACCCTCTCCAATGAGGTAGGTTTGATTGGGAAACTGTCTTCTATTTTTTATCGTTTTTATATCAAAAACAGAGTGGTCAATCATGAAGCACTGTATTTTAATCCCATGTCTAGAAAAGTGGAAAATTATCTAGGGGGTAGGGTTGATTTTAGATGGAAAGAGATTTTCGAAATACAAGGATCAGCAGAACTCATGCAAACGGGTGAATATAATTTTAAGGGTTCATTGAAGAGTGAATTAATTAATTTAGAGTATAAAAGTATGCTTTATCAGCCCTCTTTATTAAAGCAACGCTTTTTTGGCAATCATTATGATTGGGATCATGATTTCGACAATGTATTTTCCAATCAAATCAATGGATCCCTGTCTTTGAAATGGTGGCAATTTCAATTCATTCCTAAAATATCGTTAACCACCTATAGCAACTATGTTTATTTTGGCCAAGATAAAATGCCAAATGTTGCCGCTGATGCCAATCTGATCAGTCAGCTGGGGGGTGAAATCAATCTTTTTCTTCCTACCAATAAAACCCTCGGTTATGGTTTTCGTTTTAAAAATGAGGTCATCTTTACCGAAGTTTCAGGTGGCCAAAGCGATGCCTTTAGAATACCTACCACTTTCCTGAATATGAAAGCTTATTGGGAGGGAAGTTGGTTTAACCATACGATCCCCGTACAAATTGGTATTGATGTTCATCACAAATCAGCTTATTATGCCAATGCCTATGATCCAGTAACCCAACAGTTTTATCTGCAAAATGATGAGAAAATATTTAAAGGATACAGTTATCCAGCCAACCTTTTTTGGAACATGCGGATTGAAAAAGTTTTTCTCTTTATTAAATCGACCCATGTGAGTCAGCCAAATGACGGTGGATATTTCGTTACGCCAAAATACCCTGGACAGCAGCGGGTACTGGATTTTGGTTTTAAATGGTTATTTTTTGATTGATTGATGGAAAAAACAACATTGCGCCTAGCGTTGCCTTCAGATCCGAGATGGGTAAACATAGCGGAAAAAAATATCGAGCATATTTTGGTCGATCATGCCTTTTGCGAACAAAAAGCGGCTTCCTCCTGTATTTCTTTGATTCTACAATATCCTGAAAAAACGGCTTTAGTAGATCGTTTAACCCCCGTAGTTGCTGAGGAATGGTCACATTTCGAGCGGGTCATCGCGCTTTTACGCAAACGGGGCTATGAGCTGGGATTTCCCAGAAAAGATTTTTACGTTTCGGAGTTGATGACCGTGCTCAAAAAAGGGGGAAGCAGAGACCAACAGTTGGTTGAAAAATTACTCATGAACGCATTGATTGAGGCACGAAGTGCCGAGCGCTTTAAGCTGTTATCTCAACACTTGACAGATCCAGAATTAACGAGCTTCTACCATGAATTGATGATCTCTGAGGCAGGACATTATAGAAATTTCATTGAATTGGCCAAAGTTTACTGGGACCCTGCCAAAGTTGAAATCAGATGGAAAGAGTTTTTATATGAAGAGGCACTGATTATGGAAAATTTAGAGATTCGTTCGGATCGATTTCATTAATGGGATAAAATAATAGGCAATAATTTTTGTTTTTTTTTAATGATAATATCCAAAAAAAACTCAGGTTTTTTGTTTCTTTTTCTTGGCTGCTGGGAATAAAATATTGTTTAATATCAAGCGATAACCTGCCGAATTTGGATGCAGATTCAAATCCGTAGGCTCTTCGTTGACATAATGTTGATAATCTTCTGGATCGTGGCCTCCATAGAAGGTAAAAAACCCTTTTTCTATCACCCCATGAATGTAGCGCGCCTCATCCAATTGCTTGGTTTCACCCAAAACCAACACATCTCCTTTGATTAAATCTTTTTTGAATCCTGTAGTCTGCCCCATAAAACTGTGAATGATTTTTTCATGATTTTGAGTGAGCATGGTAGGTATTGGGTCCCATTTTGCTGAAAATTGAAACAAGGTGAAATAATCATTTTGCTCATTCAAGCCTCTACTTTGGGGTGAATTATCAATGTTTGAAAACTCATATTCGTAAGGATTTCTCACCAATTGAAAATTTTCAAAAGCAAAAGTTCTTTCAAAATCTAATTTTGACTGGGCCGTAGGATCCATGGGATCACCATCGTACATTTTTTCACAAATATCCAATCCTTCAGCGGCAAGGGCAATGTCATACGTATCCGTTGCTGAGCACATGGCAAATAAGAAGCCGCCGCTGGCCACATAAGACTTGATTCGTTTGGCGATGGCTAATTTCAACAATGAAACTTTTCCATAGCCATGTTTTTGAGCACTTGCTTCAAATTCATTTTGTTGTTGCTGATACCAAGGCATGTGCTTATAGTTTTTATAAAACCTCCCATATTGACCTGTAAAATCTTCGTGATGCAGATGTAGCCAATCATATCTTATCAACTCATTGTACATAATTTCGTCATCAAAAATGATTTCATAGGGAATTTCAGCATAGGATAAAACCAGCGTGACCGCATCATCCCAGGGTTGTTTGCTTTTGGGAGAATAGACCGCAATTTTGGGATATTGTTCAAGCTTCATCACGTCCATATTCGAGGAGGGCGAAGCGATTTCTTCAAATAATTGATTTACTTGTGCATCCGAAATAACTTCAAAGCTTACATTTCTTATCAGACATTCATTTTGTATGAGTGGGCTGTGAGGGACTAAAAAACTGCCTCCGCGATAGTTTAAGAGCCAATCAACGGGCACTTCTTTGGTAAGGGCCCAATAAGTGATGCCATAAGCTTTGAGGTGGTCTGTTTGTGAGGCATCCATGGGCATTAAGAGATAAGCGCCTTTTACATTTAAGCTCAAGAAAACCCCTATCAAAAAGGGGAAAAATAGATTTTTCATAAGAGTTTTGTCAATATTCTAAACGCGAGTGTCCATATTACGTATACCAAAGAGTAGTGATCAAATTTAGCACATGATATCTGTTTGTTGTTAATATTATGAATATTTTAGAAAATATAGGGGAGGGTCTTAACGCGATCAAAGCAAATAAATTACGTACGATTTTAACGGCTTCTATTATCGCCATTGGTATTACTTCTTTGGTAGGTATTCTCACAGCGATTGATGCGATAAAAGGATCGGTGGAGGATAGCTTTTCTAATCTAGGCTCCAAAACTTATACGATCACTGATAAAAGATTAAGGGGTTCTACCGGAGGAAAAAAATCAAAAATATTTACTAAAATCAAATTTGAAGAGTTTCAAAAGTTTAAAAATAAGTTTGAAAAATCAGGAATAGTAAGCTTGAGTAGTGTGCTTTCAGGAAATGCCGAGGTCAAACGAGGTTCTAAGGTTTCCAATCCTAACGTAATGATTCGAGGAACGGATGAGTATTTTTTATCCATTGATGGATATGATCTCAGTGAGGGTAGAAACTTTTCCTCCAATGAAATACAAAGTGGTGCTCTTGTGGCTATTATTACTAGTGAGATAAGAACGCTTTTATTCGATGATAATGAAAGTCCTATTGGTAAAAAGATCAATTTTTTTGGAGTCAGCTGTCGGGTGATTGGGACATTGAAATCTAAAGGATCGGCTTCAAGTAGAGGTAATTTCGATCGGCGCGTGATTGTTCCCTTGAATGCCGCTCGCGTCATAGGCTCAGAGCGAAATTTACGTTTTTTAGCCACCGTAGCCATAGATGAGTTTTACGAAGCCGATGAATCGATAGGATTGGCTACAGGACTGATGCGTTCCATCCGAGGAGATCGACCTATTGATCAAAATTCATTTGAAATTAAAGCCAATCAATCTATTGCTGAAAGGTTAGATGAAATATCCGGATACTTAAAATTGGGAGGTTTTACCATAGGATTTATTACTTTATTGGGTGCCTCCATTGGATTGATGAATATTATGTTGGTTTCAGTGACTGAGCGAACGCGTGAAATTGGCCTGAGAAAGGCTCTGGGAGCTACACCAAATAAAATTAGACAGCAATTCTTGATTGAAGCCTTAGTGATTTGTCAAATGGGAGGCATTGGAGGGATTATCATGGGCATAGGGATTGGTAATTTAATTGCTAAGCTTATTGGGTCCAATTCCTTCATTATTCCTTGGGTTTGGGTCCTCTTTGGTGTGGTTACCAGCATGATTGTCGGGCTTATGTCGGGCTATATACCTGCCCACAAAGCCTCCAAACTTGATCCCATCGATTCCCTAAGGTTTGAATAGGGCGATGCTTCAACCATGCAATGACTGGGTAGCCTGCTTTGAAGGGCTCTGTTAATTGATAATCATGATTTCTTTGGCGGCCCCAATTGCATTGAAACGAATACTTAATTCAATGGTATTTTCACAATTCAATTGATAAAAAAAGAATTTTCTATTTCTTTTATCTAAGCGCTGTTTCGTGGGACTGCCCAAAAGGGCAATGATTTCATTTTGATTGGATCCCAGTACGATATCTTTTTGATTGATCAAGAGGGGTGCGCCTTGCGCCGCGCGATAATTACGGCACTCAACGAGATCCTCATCCCACTGGTCTTGATCGAAGCCCGTTACCTTGGGAGCTGGATAACAAGAACATAAAACAATAATTAAACAAGTGAAATATTTGAATGTAGTGGACATATTGACTATTTACTGGTTATCGGGTTATGAGGTATATCTGGATTGATCCTTGTATTTGGACAGACATTATTCATTGATATCTTCCAAGGAAAGCAAAAAAGCATATTGCAAGGCCACGTTCTCATACCTGCGGTATCTTCCTGAGGCACCGCCATGCCCTGCGTCCATATTGGTTTGGAGTAACAATAAATTTTCGTCGGTTTTATAGGTACGAAGCTTGGCAACCCACTTGGCAGGTTCCCAATATTGTACCTGTGAGTCGAAATAACCCGTAGTTACCAGTAGGTTGGGATAAGCTTGTGCCCGCACTTGATCATAGGGCGAATAAGAATGCATATATTCATAAGATTCAAGATTTTTAGGATTGCCCCATTCATTGAACTCGGCAGTGGTAAGGGGAATCGACTCATCCATCATGGTCGAAATTACATCAACGAAGGGTACCGCGGCAATCACTCCATTAAATTGCTCGGGCGCCATATTGATAACGGCACCCATCAACAAGCCACCTGCACTTCCTCCTTGTGCATAGAGGTGTTCAGCTGAGGTATAACCCTCATTAGATAAATAAGAGGCACAATCAATGAAATCATGAAATGTGTTTTTCTTTTTGAACATCCTACCTTCTTCATACCATTTTCGACCCATTTCCTGGCCACCCCTGACGTGGGCAATGGCATATATAAAACCTCTATCCAATAAACTGAGTCTTATAGAGTTAAACCAAGGGTCGGTAGAATTCCCATAAGAGCCGTAGGCATAAAGGAGTAAAGGGTTTTGGTCACTTTTGACCAATCCTTTTTTATAAACCAGTGAAATAGGTATCTGAGTACCATCTCTTCCTTCTGCAAACAATCTTTCTGTCGTGTATTTGGAAGGCTCATGTCCCCCCATGACTTGGGTCTCCTTGAGAATTGTTTTGCTCCGCTCATTCATATCATACTCAAAAGTCGTATTGGGCGTGGTCAGCGAAGCATAAATGAATCTAAGTTTTGTCGTATTGAATTCAGTATTGGTGGTGGGGTAAACAACATAGGCGGGTTCATCAAAAGAAACCTCATGATGATTTCCTGTTTTTTGATGGATCACCTTGAGGGAAGTAAGTGCATTGGATCTTTGAGAAATCACCAAATGTTCACTAAATACTTGAATGGAACTTAACAAGGTATCTGGATTGTTTGGGATCAACGCAGACCAATTTTTAAGATCGGTAGCCTCTTGAGAAGTTTCCATCAACCTAAAATTCTGTGCTTCCCAATTGGTAAGGACGTAGAACTTGTCTTCAAAATGCTCAATCGAATATTCGTGTGGTCCATTTCTCGGAGTAAATTGACGGAAGGTACCCGTGGGTTCATGGGCGGAAAGGATGTGATAATCTTTGATCAGCGTACTTTGACAAGAGATCACAATATAATCATCTGATTTTGATTTTTTAACACTGATATAAAAAGAAGGGTCCTGCTCATGATACATCATGACATCTTCTTTCTGATCTGTTTTCAACTGATGCCTCCAAATTTTCTCAGACAAGAGCGTAACATCATTTTTCGTTGTATAATAAAAGGTGAGATTGTCATTGGACCAAGCACCTCCAGGCTCTGTATTGGTTATTTCATCCTCCAATAATATACCCGTCTCAAGATTTAAAAATTTATAGGTGTACACCCTTCGGCTGAGGGTATCAACAGCGTAGGCCAATATATTGTTGTCTTTACTAATGCGAAGCCCGCCAACCGCATAGTAGTTATATCCTTGGGCCAATTGATTGACATTTAGTATGATAGATTCTGCGGCATCTAGGCTGCCTTTCTTGCGACAATAAATGGGATATTCTTGGGCTTCTTCAAAACGGGTATAATACCAAAAACCATTTTTGAGATAGGGTACAGAGGCATCATCTTTTTGAATTCTCCCAGTCATTTCTTCAAATAGCTTTTGTTGCAAGCTGTCTGTGGGTTTCATGATCTCGCTGGTATAGGTGTTTTCATCTTCAAGGTATTGAACGACCTTTTTTGTTTGGATATCAGGATCAGTAGCTATTTTTTGCTGGTCAGTGAGCCGCATCCAAAAATAAGGATCCACACGGGTGTTTCCATGTGCTTCTAACAAAGAATCTTTTCTTTCTGCAATAGGGGGAGCAATCTCTTGGGTCTGCATATCTGTTGTTGGATGGGTATCTTGGCAAGCCAATAAAAGGCTAAAGGCACAGAGGGATAATAATATTGATCTTTTCATGACTTAAAGATAAGTAAAGAAAAGATCAATAAATCATTTGAGGGAGCACTATGAAACTGCCATTCATCAGGCCATAATGACCTGGAAAAGAACAAATAAACTCATAGTAGCCTGGTGCGGGGGCATCAAATGTGATGGTAGTACTTTCGCCACCTCCGATTACCTTGGTAGCGGCAAGAACATTTTCTTTCATATCCTGGGGCACATAACCTTGTTCTTTGGCACTCATTGCCGCCATTCCAAAGGCAGCTTTGTCCGTACCCAAAGAAAGCAATATCCAATTATGACCCATACTGAGGGCTGACATTTGTCCTGTATGGGTTAAGGTGAGTTCTACCGTTTGCCCAGCATTCACTTCGATTTTGTCAAGGTTATAACGCATCATGTCATCCCCTTCAATGCTGATTTTAACTATTTTTGGGATTTCGGTGCTTATAATCTCTTCAGTTGTTTTAGTGACTGAAGTTGCTTTTTTCTCATTGCCTCCGCTGCATGACATCATAAATAAAGTAGATAGCCAAAGGATTTGAATTTTTTTCATTGATAATTATTTTGATTTGAATTTTTTAACCTGCCATCACAACGCATAATTTCTACGCTTGGTTTCTTTTTTTTCCTTATTTTATTCAAATTGTTTACTGACCGTAAAATCTTTTGAATGGTGCTCGTATTTATAAAAGCCTTCACCTGTCTTTTTACCTAAATGACCCGCGGCAACCATATTTACCAAAAGCGGGCATGGTCGATACTTATCATCACCAATTCCTTCCTGAAGTACTCTCATAACAGAGAGACAGACATCAAGTCCAATAAAATCGGCAAGTTGTAAAGGCCCCATAGGATGTGCCATACCTAGTTTCATCACAGCGTCTATTTCGGAAACCCCGGCTACTCCTTCAAAAAGGGTAAATATGGCTTCATTGATCATGGGTAGCAGTATGCGATTGGCTGTAAATCCAGGATAGTCTTTGACTTCAACCGCTATTTTTTCTAGATCAGTGACCGTTTTTTTAATCGTCGAGACGGTCGCTTGCGAGGTCCCGTAGCCCTTGATGACTTCAACCAATTTCATGATGGGAACAGGATTCATAAAGTGCATCCCGATGACCTGGGCTGGCCTTTGGGTGACTGCCGCTATTTTAGTAATGGATATGGAGGAGGTGTTGGTAGCTAAAATGGCGTCTTTTGGCGCAGAATCATCTATCTCTTGAAAAATATTTTTTTTGACTTCATAATTTTCCGTAGCGGCTTCAATCACCAAATCGGCCAAGGCTACTCCATCCTTGAGGTTATTGAAAGGGGCTATTCTAGATAGGATTAAGGCCTTTTCTGAATCTTTAAGTTGGTCTTTAAGTATTTGCCGATCAATATTTTTTTCAACATTTTTAAGGCCATTTTTCAGACGCTTCTCATCAATATCAATAAGCGCTACGTTAAAGCCATATTGAGCAAAGATGTGTGCAATCCCATTACCCATGGTACCTGCGCCAATGATTGAAACTTGGTTTATGTTTTTCATGATGTTAAGCGTCTAATGGATAAATGAATCTTAAAGCTGACAAAGCTATAAAGAATACAAAAATTGATGTTGATTAATGCCTTAAATTATTTGAATAATTTATATTGGGAAATCAAAGTTTGTCACATAAAAAAAGGCACTAAACATCACGTTCAGTGCCTTTTTTTATTGGGAGCTACAGAGCTCAGGGTAAACCTGAAACCTTAGCTCATCCTATTTATACATTCTTTTTGATACAATTCAAATCTTCAAAGGCTTCGCTGAGCCTTTTCACAAATGTTTTTTCACCTTCTCTGAGCCATTTTCTGGGATCATAATATTTTTTATTAGGTTCATCGGCACTGATAGGATTTCCTATTTGACCTTGAAGGAATCCTTCAAATTCTTTATAGTAATTTTTTACACCTTCCCAATAGGCCCATTGCATATCGGTGTCAATGTTCATTTTGATGGCTCCGTAAGATATGGCCTCCCTTATCTCTTCGGTAGTGGATCCAGATCCGCCATGAAACACGAAGTTTACAGGATTGGCTCCAGTACCAAACTTTTCTTGAATGAATTCTTGAGAATTTTTAAGAATGGTTGGGGTAAGCTTTACATTTCCGGGCTTGTAAACGCCATGAACGTTGCCAAAAGCAGCGGCAACTGTAAAGTGGTTACTGATGGCTTTTAACTTCTCATATGAGTAAGCTACCTCCTCTGGTTGAGTATAAAGTTTAGAGTTGTCAATATCGGTATTGTCTACTCCATCCTCTTCACCACCGGTTACGCCCAATTCTATTTCTAAAGTCATGTCCATTTTAGACATTCGGGTAAAATATTTCGTGGAGATTTCCATATTCTCCTCGAGCGATTCTTCAGAAAGGTCTAACATGTGCGAACTGTATAGAGGGGCACCCGTTTTTTCAAAATGCAATTCACTGGCATCAAGTAATCCATCAATCCAAGGGAGTAATTTTTTAGCTGCATGATCGGTATGCAGTACGACCGAAACCCCATATTTTTCAGCCATGTGGTGGACGTGGTGCGCACCTGCGATGGCACCTGCAATCGCTGAAGCTTCATCCTTATTGGATAACCCTTTTCCGGCATGAAACTGTGCGCCTCCATTTGAAAATTGAATCATTACTGGCGATTGGACTGCTTTGGCTGTTTCGAGTACCGCATTGATGGTATTAGAACCGGTCACATTGACGGCAGGTAAGGCAAATTTATTGTCGTTTGCGTGATTAAGAAGTTCGGTTACTTCGGTTCCAGTTAAAACACCAGGTCTGAATTGCATAGGCTTAAGGTTTTATTTATAATTAACAATCGGCAAATTTACCTGATAAATTCTAAAAATTTCATCGATTCTATTGAATTAAATAATAGGGGGTTTTTATAAATAATTCTATATTTTGGGGAATATTAAAGCAGACATTTTGCTAAATTTTCAAAACTGAGGGTTTTCTTTCATTTAAAAGCAGTACACAATGTTTATTGCGATCAAGGTTTGGATACATGTAATGCCTAAATCTTTAAAATTGAAAAAAAAATTAAAATGATAAACTAATTAATACCATTGCCATATGAAAAAACCAAAATTATCTACCGCGCAAATATGGAACATGAGCATGGGGTTTATGGGCATTCAATTTGGGTTTGCACTCCAAAATGCGAACGCAAGTAGGATTTTACAGAACTTTGGTGCTGACATTGAAAGTTTATCATGGTTTTGGCTCGCGGCTCCGATTACAGGTCTCATCGTACAGCCCATCATAGGTCATTACAGTGATCAAACTTGGACGCGCTTTGGACGTCGAAAACCTTTCTTTTTGACAGGAGCATTGCTAGCTGCAATCGCCTTGTGCATCATGCCTAATGCGGGCGCCTTGGCCGTAGCCCTTCCACCGCTCATGATAGGTGCGGGTATGTTGATGATTATGGACGCTTCTTTTAATATTGCCATGGAACCTTTTCGGGCATTGGTAGGAGACATGCTTCCGGAAGAACAAAATACGACGGGTTTTTCTGTTCAAGCTACGTTGATAGGTATTGGTGCGGTGGTGGGCTCCTGGTTGCCTTACATCTTGGTTAACTTTTTTGGCGTTTCACAATCGGCGTTGCCCGGTGAGGTGCCTGACAATGTTATTTATAGTTTTTATTTTGGAGCAGTGGTCTTGGTGGGTGCTATCCTGTGGACCGTTATCAAGACCAAAGAATACAGTCCCACTGAATTACAGTCTTTTAACTCTCAAGAAGTCGTAGAAACGCAAGAGGGTTTGATGAACATCTTTACCAGTTTCAAACAAATGCCTGAAACTATGAAACAGCTCGGATGGGTCCAATTTTTTAGTTGGTTTGGCTTGTTTTGTATGTGGGTTTATTCAACACCCGCCATTGCTCAACATATCTATGGTACTGATATTGAGGATAGTAGTTCGTCTCTTTTCAATGAAGCAGGCAATTGGGTTGGGATAATTTTTGGGGTGTACAATGCGGTTTCTGCTGGTTTTGCATTGTTTCTGCCCATAATAGCCAAAAAGATTGGGAAAAAACAGGCACACAGTATGGCTTTGACGGCTGGTGGACTCGGATTATTATCGATCTATTTTGTCCAAGATCCGATCATGTTGATCCTCTCCATGTCTTTTGTCGGAATGGCCTGGGCGAGTATTTTATCTATGCCTTATGCTTTGTTGGCCGGAACGATACCCTTGACCAAAATGGGAATTTATATGGGGATATTTAATTTCTTCATTGTGGTCCCTCAAATAATCAGTGGGATCATTGGAGGACCTATTGTAAAAAACCTATTTGCTTCACAGGCCATATTTGCCTTGATGATGGGGGGGATCTCACTGCTTATAGCTGCCGTTTTTGCAATGTTCGTGGTAGAAAAAAGGAATACTGAAGTTACATGATGCTATAAATCCTAGTTTCTCTAAACCCTATACTCATCCGATTTCCAATTTTTGATCTCTTTTTTTATTTCTTTTTGGGTAAGATTTTTATCTAGCGTTTGCTCGATCAGATGTAAAAACTCGTCATCTGGGGCAAAGCGAAGAGCCACAATTTGAGAAATTTTGAGATTGGGTGGTAATAGCTTACCCGTAAGCACATAATGTCTTAGGTTTTCCTCAGCTCTAATGGCCCGGTCCTGGGCTTTCAAAGGAAATATTCTGAGATACCACATGATCACAGTTAACAAAAGAGAGATCAGTATGAAGAGCGAAGCTGGATAAGTGGCATTAGCATCTCCTTGAAGTAAATAGCTTACACCTCCACCGGCCAGTCCCAATATTCCTATAGAGAGGAGGCCATGAAATCCTTTGAGGAAAATGGTATGATTTTTGAAATTTTGCGTCTGTTTCATCTTCATTTATTAATTTCATATTGCGATAGGCCGTAAGATATCACAAAGAAGATTAACTTATTTATCAGTATGAAGTTGAAATGAAGAGAGGTATTTTTCAAATTGTTTCATTACATACAAATGGGCTTTGGCCTGAGTATATTTATAGATGATCCAAGGTAATCGAGGAACAAATTCATGAATGGCTGTAATGATGTATTCACCCTCTAAAATAGATCTAAACTCTAACCAGCCGGTATTGCTTCTTTTGGATAACAAACCACCGGTGATATAAAAAAGCTGCCGATTTTTATCGCTTCTGTTTTCGATAAACTCCAATTGTAATAACGGGATGCCTAAAAGAGTAAATTTTAATATTTTTTCATCTTCTTTGGAATCAATAATTTTTCCAAACATATCACTCAACCAAACAGGATATTGTTTGGCCGCCCAAAGCGAGGTTTTTCTGCCTGGATTGGCAATCCTTTGAACACTTCTTACCGTATTTTTATCTTTCACAGGGGCAATGCCCTGAGGTATTATTGGGATAATCACTGATTTATCAAGCGCTCTTTTGATGGTTTCAGTTAGGGTAAACTTTGGAAAAATGGATAGAAAACCTTGATCTTTCAACGTCATGTCATGTCTCAGACTTTCTATCAATGGAGACACAAAATTAGAGCTAGATCCACTGAACAAGCCTACCCATAATTTCGACATGCCCAATGAAAAAAAAGGTACGGAAAAGATCCATCTTTTTTTATTCATTTCTTTAGCTGTTAATTTTAACAGATCCATGTACTGAACGATTTGGGCACCTCCTATTTCGAGTGGATGGCCATATAAACTTGAATTACCAAGCGTATGATTAATGCAGGCTAGGGCTACCCTTAGGTCTATGGGTTGGTTGTTGGACTTTGTCCAGCTTGGACAAGCCATGACAGGTAAATTTTTTACTAATTTTTTAACAATATTGAATGACGATCCTCCGGGTCCAATGATGATGCCGGCACGAATGGGAGTAATTGGGGTTTTCCGAGACCCTAGGACGCGTTCTACTTCATATCTCGATTGTAAATGCTTTGAAATATTTAAATTGTCTTTTGGCAGGATACCGCCTACATATACAATATGAGAAAGCGAACAGGCTTCAGCCGCTCTAGAGAAATTATCAGCTAGCAACAGATCGGTATCTTCAAAATTACTCTGATTTAACCGCGTAGAAGGCTGCATGGAATGGACAAGATAAAGTGCATAATCTACATCTTTAAGGGCTTCGATACTACTGGATATTGAAAATAAATCTACCGTTCTCCATTCGATATCCGAATTTGAAGGAGCTATTTTTTTTCGTGAAAGGGCAATAATATGATAGTCATCTTTGTAGGTTTCAATGAACCACCTACCAATAAATCCCGAGGCACCTGCAATGGCTAATTTCTTTTTTTGTTTCAAGTTTTGGATCTCATCTAATTAAAATTATAATATTTAAACGAAGTTATTTTCTAAACATTATTTTTATCAAATTAGTTGTGATTTTCATTATAAAACGGAATTATTACTTAGTCAATCCAAAGTTAATTAATGAAATTTCTAATCAGCTAGGGGATCACAACCTATTTTTCAAATAGCAAAAAAAATCTTCGGTGTCTCATCCTTATTGATTTTTAATAAAAGATTAAAAGCAAAAACTTTTTAATTATTTTGGTTTTATAGCTTAACTCTAACTCCGGTATTTTGACACATTCCAATTAAAGTAAAATAAGGATCATATTATTTTATATTGAACTTGTTTTATTAAATTTGTTTAATAACTATTTTTTTAGATAAAATCGGATAATTTATGCCCAAATGTGTTGCTTTCGGCGCCAAGTTAAAATGCTCCTTCGGAAACAAGCCGGTTGACATGATGGTGCTACCTTTAAATAGTACTATAACAGCAATGTTTAAACCTATTGCGAATAAGATGGATTTTATTCCGGCGTTAAATGTTCCTTCATTTGGATTGTGCTTGTCTCCTGCAAATCCTTTGAATTGGAAAATGGCAGGCCCAGTTCCTGTATTTGTCCCTTCTACATGTATCCCTCTTCCCGTTTCACCTTGGAGTCCTGTAGCCGAAAAAACTAAAATAGGGGGACAGCCTGCTATGCTGGAAACGAGTAAAACAACTTGTGCTTTTGCGGGATCTATTAAAGTAGATGATCCGGGTCAAACGACCGTTGAAGCTAATTGAACCTTTGATATTCATTCTAAGCTTAGAAATAAACGAGGCATAACATGGAAAAGGAAGTCTTAATCAAATATTCTTAAGGGCTTTCAATGTGTTTTCTAACCAAGTTGAATAGTTTATCAGATTCAACATGAGATAAATGTATCAAATAAAAAATAAAAAGTGGAACGCTTAGAAAAAGATATTAATCCATATTAATGATTAGAAATTTCCTTTCATTACTGTTATTATTGGTTATTTCCCTAGAAATTTCAGCACAGTGGCATCCTGATCAAATTGAGATCATTCGAGATCAGTGGGGGGTACCACACATTTATGCACCTACCGACGCACAGGTATCCTATGGATTGGCCTGGGCACATGCCGAAGATGATTTTGGAACTATCCAAACCACTTTATTGGCAGCCAAAAGTATGTTGGGCTTACATTTGGGGAAGGACGGTGCCATTGCCGATTATGTGGTGGGCTTGCTTCGAACCAAAGAAATAGTCGCGGAACATCTGGATGAAGTTTCTCCAGATTTTCTAAATATTGTTAAGGGCTATCTGGCGGGCCTCAATGCTTATGCTCAACATCATCCTCAAGAAGTTTTTGTTAAAAAATCTTTTCCCATCACAGTTCAAGATGTGTTTCAAGCGTATGTCCTTCAGTTGGCAGTTATGGATGGTGCAGATGGGGTCATTGGGGGATTGATTAAGGGCAACATTGACCATGGGGCGCTGATTGGTATTGGTTCTAATGCTTTTGCATTCAATCGAAAGAAAACAGGAAGTGACCATGTCATGTTGGCGGTCAATGCTCACCAGCCTTTAGAAGGTCCGGCCGCATGGTATGAAGCCCACTTGGTGAGCGAGGAAGGCTGGAATGCAATGGGAGGTCTCTTTCCTGGGGGGCCGGTCATATTTCATGGAACCAATGAATATTTAGGTTGGGCACATACGGTAAACCACCCCGATAAAATTGACATATTCGAGTTGGAAATGGATCCTCAAAATGAACGTAGATATCGGATGGATTCAACTTGGCATACCTTAGAAAAGCGGAAGATAGCGCTTCGAATCAGCATTTTTATGGGTTTAAAAATTAGGGTAAAGAAAGTAGCTTATTATTCAAAATATGGTCCAGTCATCAAAAATGATAAGGGTTATTTTGCCTTTAAAATGTCAGTTTTTGATGAAATAAGAGCCATAGAGCAGTGGTACAATATGAATAAAGCACAAAATTTAAATGAATTTAAACAAGCTTTAGAAATGGTAGCTATTCCAAGTTTCAACATCATGTATGCGGATAGATACGACAATATCTTTTATGTAAGTAATGGCAAGATTCCTTTTCGGGATTCGAAATTTGATTGGAAAAAGACCTTGCCTGGAAACACGTTTAGAACCCTCACCAATGACTATCATAAATTTGAAGACTTGCCTCAGTTGACCAATCCCTCATCGGGTTATTTGTTCAATACCAATAATTCGGCCTACAGTGCCAGTGCTGCACAGGACAATTTGAGTTTTGATGATTTTGATTCCACCATGGGCTATCAATTGCATGAGAACAATAGAAGTATTCGCTTTATGCAACTCATGGAGGAATATGTTACCATTACATGGGAAAATTTTTTATCCATTAAATATGATGCGACACTGCCTGATTCCCTCTATTATAATATCAATGTAAATCCAGTATTCCGTATGGACCCATTACTGGCTGGAAAGGCTGCTCCAACTGTTCGTATCTTACAAAAATGGAATCGCAGTGGTGAATTAAATGAAATAGGAGCGGCGCATTTCAATGAATTTTATTTTCATCTCATAGGCAAGAAAAAGTGGATTGATGTGGATGAGGTGAAAGCGGTGCAAATGATAGAATCGCTGCATTATGCTCATGAAAAATTACTGAATAATTTTGGAAAAATTGAGGTCACCTTAGGGGAGTATCAGTTTTTAGTTCGAGGAGATAAGACATTACCTATACGAGGATTAGGAGATGTCTTGGCAGCTATGTACAGCAGACCTTATAAGGAAGGGAAAGTAAAAGGAGTGGCGGGAGATTCCTATATTATGTTGGTGCGTTATCCGAGTAAAGGACTTCCCATTATTGAAACGGTCAACAGCTATGGCGCCTCAAACCGGCCCGAAAGTCCCCATTATGCGGATCAAATGAATATGTTTGTGAATCAAGAGCGAAAGCGGATGACCCTAGACATTGATTTAGTTCGCAATCAGGCGGAACGAATTTATCATCCTAAATGAGTTTTTTTTTAATATCTCTATAATAATATGCGGATACGCATTAATTTCGTTTGGTTGTAAGACTTTAGTAGGGTCTTAGATCTTCCTTGATTTAATTGTAATTTTTCAATCACTTTTTTTCATTAATCACTAGGCCAAAGTGTTTTAAGCAAGTGATTTTGGGCTTATCTTAATTTACAATACTTATGCGTACTTTTTTAAATAGACTAAAGATTTGTTTTTTGTTTTTTTTACTTGCCTGCCAGACAGATCAAATTGATCAGGTGAACGAGCCTTTATTAGTTGTTCGGGAGGCGCCTACAAGTAGTTTTTCAAAAGCAAAGGAGGTCACTGAAACCACGCCCATTCAATTGGCAGAAGGCTTACGCATAAACCTTTGGGCTACGGATTCTTTGGCACCTGATCCCATCGCCATGTCCATAGATGATTTGGGTAATGTATTTCTGACAAGAACCAATCGACAGAAAAACTCGGAATTTGACATCAGGGGACATGAAGATTGGATGACCAGGTCGATTGCCTTAAAATCGGTTGAGGAACGTCGGAATTTATTAAAAGACATATTTGCCACTGAAAAAAGTGAGGAAAACAGTTGGTTAAAGGATCTCAATTCAGATGGGGTTCATGATTGGAGAGATTTAGCAGTAGAACGAGACGAAGTTTGGAAATTGCAGGATCTTGATGGGGATGGTATGGCCGAGGTATCGACCCGTGTATTGAATGATTTCCATAATGAAATCACTGATGTGGCAGGTGCTTTGTTGGTTCGAGACCAAGACATGTTTGTGGGTATTGGTCCAGACATGTGGCGATTGAAAGACAAAGACCAGGACGGTTATTATGAATCGAAAGAATCCATCAATACAGGTTTTGCGGTTCACATTGGCTTCAGTGGGCATGGGATGTCGGGTGCCATAGAAGGACCCGATGGGAAAATTTATTGGGGGATAGGTGATATTGGAGCCAATCTTACAGATAAAGAAGGAAAAAATCATTTCTATCCCAATCAAGGTGTTTTGGTAAGATCCAATCCGGACGGATCAGACTTTGAAGTGTTTGCTGCTGGGTTGCGAAATACCCATGAATTTGCCTTTGATGAATATGGAAATATCATTGGTCAAGACAATGATGGCGATCATGAAGGTGAAAGTGAAAGGCTGGTTCATATCGTAGAAGGTTCAGACACCGGTTGGAGGTCTAACTGGCAATACGGCAAGTATACAGATCCCAAAAACAACGGTTATAATGTATGGATGGATGAGGTTATGTTCAAACCTCGATGGGAGGGCCAGGCCGCCTATATGCTTCCCCCAATAATGAATTATCACAATGGCCCAACGGGGTTTACCTACAATCCAGGCACTGGTTTAGGTAAAAAATGGAAAAATCATTTTTTTGTGAGTGAATTTGTTGGCAATCCCTCTAAGTCTCATATTTGGGGATTTACCTTGAAGCACAAAGGATTTTCATTTGAGTTGGAAAAAGAGACCGATGTGATCAGTGGATTGCTCCCAACAGGTATTCGGTTTGGTCCTGATGGGGCCTTGTATTTTGCGGATTGGATCAATGGCTGGGGAACCAAAAATTACGGCCGTGTGTGGCGATTGGATGTGACAGAAGACGAAAATGATCTTCAAGCTGAGCGTCTTGAGACCGAATCACTGATGGAAATGGATTATCAAAAGGCCGATGCCTCCAAGCTCTTTGAATTATTGAATTATGCGGATATGCGGATTCGTCAAAAAGCACAATTTGCATTGGTTGATAAAGGGGATTCTGAAAATTTAGCAAAAGCCATTGCTCAGCAAGAGCATCAATTGATGCGGATTCATGGTATTTGGGGTATGGGTCAATTGATGGCTCAGGGCAGTGACCTCGGTCCAGTATTGATGAGATATTTATCCGATGAGGATGCTGAAATCATGGCACAGACGGCTAAGGTATTGGGAGATGTCAAATACGCTGCTGCCGGACCTCAATTCATCGCTTTATTGGGAAATGCACATCCTCGTGTTCAGTTTTATGCCGCCCAAGCTTTAGGCAGAATAAAAGACCAAGCGGCCGTGAGTGATTTGCTTCAAATGCTCGTTGAAAATAAAGATCAGGATGTATATTTAAGACATGCGGCTGTATTGGCATTGAGCCGAATAGGTGCAGAGCAACCTATTCTTGATCTAGTGGACAGTCCAAATAAATCTTTGAGATTGGCAGCAGTATTGGTCATGCGAAGATGGTCGCATCCAGATTTAAAATATTTCTTAACAGATGAGGATGAATACATCGTACTGGAAGCTGCCAGGGCCATCAATGACGATTGGTCGGTGGAAGAAGCATTACCTGATTTGGCTTCATTACTTAAAAATACTCAATTACAATCCGAAGCATTGGGAAGAAGGGTGATCAATGCTGCTTCAAGACTGGGAAGTCCAGAAACGCTGGCATGGCTGGTTCAATTTGCTCAAAGCGATGAAATTCCTTTGGTGCTGAAAGTGGAGGCGATTAATGCCTTGAGCCATTGGGCTGAGCCTTCTTTATTGGATCGGGTCGATGGACGCTTCAGAGGCCCTCAAAAGAGAGATGGAGAATTGCTAAAGCGTCATTTGAAGTCAATGATAGCACGCTTAGATATCGAAAATGAGATGCAGGTGAAGGTAGCTTTGGTAGGTATGTTTGCTCAAGTTGGTGAGCGGGCGGCATCACAGAAAATCGTTGAGTTATTAGAAAACAATGAGGGTGCACAGGTCCGCGCGACGGCCCTATTGGCCCTTGGTCAATTAGATTATGAGCATCTTGATCAAATGGTGATGCTAGGAATGAGGGATAAATCATCTGTAGTGCGTTCGGAGGCCATTGGACTTTTGACTGAAGTGCCCCTCGCCAAGGAGAGATTTGATGATACCATGAGAGCCGTTCTCGGCGAGGGTTCCGTTTTAGAAAAGCAAAAATTATTTAAGGTATTAGGTCAGCTGGATACGCTACTTACGCAAGGGCTGATCGAGAAATTAATAGTAAGGATGGGTAATAATAATTTAGATCCCAACCTTCACCTTGACTTGAGTGAAGCCATTGCACGAACGCATTCTGAATATCTAAGTATTCAATTGGCCGCTTTAGTAACGGATAAGTCTTCGGATTTTGATGAGGTCATGTATGGAGGGAGCATAGAAAACGGGCGAAATTATTTTTATGAGGGCAGTGCTGGGCAATGTGTGAGATGTCATGGTGTGGAAAAAGGTTCTGTGGGTGTAGGACCTAATTTACGTGAAATTGGAGGTCTATTGACGCGTAAACAATTGCTAGAAGCGTTGGTTGAGCCAAGTAAGCGACTGGCCCCAGGTTATGGCGTTGTAACTCTTACCCTAAAAGGGGGTCAAGTGGTGGCTGGTATTTTAATGGGAGAAAATGATGAAGAGCTCATCTTAAAAACAACGGAAGCCGAACCTATGGATATTCCTTTGGAAAGAATCCAAACGCGTACTAATGCGCCTTCAAGTATGCCTCCGATGGGACAGATTCTGACTAAAAGAGAGCTTCGGGATGTTATTGCATTTTTGGCGAGCTTACAAGGGGACTAAATAAGAAGATTTGAGTAATTATTATCTATTAATTATCTAGGGAAATCTGCTTGTTTGGTTACCTTATTCATAACTCCGCAGATAACTATTTTGATTAAAATAGGCTACCATTCTAGAAATATTTTATAATTTAGTAATTGTACTTTCCAATATGACAAGGGGCTAGCATTCTTTTACGTCCGCTTATTCTGGATGGTTATGAGATATAACTTTTTATGAATTCAAATCATTTATTGGTTTCTTATCATACGTTTTTGAAGGATCTTATGACCTTCAAATTTTCCTATTAATTAGTTTTGCTAGAAGGTTATAATTAATTAATTTTAGTTACACTATTGAAGTATGAGAAAGCATAGTAGGGTAGTCCTGGTTGGTCTTGGTTTTGGGGTAGAATTTATTCCCATATATCAGCAGCATCCAGCGGTCGATCTCCATGGTATCTGCCGTAGAGATAAGTCTGAACTCAAGGTTATTGGGGATCATTTCAATATTAAAAACCGGTACGATGATTATCAAGAGGTTTTGAAGGACCCCTTGGTAGATTTTGTTCACATCAATTCACCCATTGGTGACCATGGCTGGATGTCTATTGAAGCATTGAAATCTGGCAAGCATGTTATTTGTACGGTTCCCATGGCCACTGTGATCTCTGAATGTGAAGAAATCGTCGCATTGGTTAAAGCCACAGGGCTCAAATACATGATGGCCGAAACAGTGGTCTATAGTAGGGAGTTTCTTTTCATCAAGGAAATGTACGAGTGTGGTGACCTTGGAGATATTCAGTTTATGAAGGCATCACATCTTCAAGATATGGAAGGTTGGCCGGATTATTGGAAAAAAATGATACCCATGCACTATGCTACCCATGTGGTTTCTCCAGTATTGGGTTTGGTGAATGGTTGTGCCGAGTACGTCTCATGCTTCGGTTCGGGTAGCGTGAATGAAGAAATCAGGCAGCTCTCTGGTAATCCTTTTGCGGTTGAATCTTGTCATATCAAAATCAAAGATATGGACCTTTCAGCTCAAGTATGGCGGTTTTTATATGATACGGCGCGACAGTATACAGAATCTTTTGATGTTTATGGTACAAAACAATCATTCGAATGGGGCTTAGTTGAGGGCGATGAACACGTTATTCATACGGCTAAAAAACCTGAAAATGAAATCCCCTCACGAATCAATATTCCTGATTTCGCGCATTTATTACCCCCAGAAATCAGATCTTTTACTAAAACTATTCAAGATGACGAGCATCTTTCTTTTCTGCAAGGGGGAGGACATGGCGGGTCACACCCCCACATGGTTCATGAGTTTGTCACGGCATTGGCAGAAGATCGTGAACCTTGGCCCAATGCCGTAAAAAGTGCCAATTGGACGTGTGTAGGGATATGCGCTCATGAATCTGCGATGAAAGGAGGCGAAAGAGTAAGACTTCCAGAATTCACCATCGAGCCTAAAGGTTGACCTCTCATAAGCCTTCTTTTGAGAAATAATGAGATTGGATGTTAACATTTGAATTAAATAATAAGTATGATGAAAGCTTTGATAAATAATTATTTTTCGATTTTAGTGGTCATGGTTGTTCTTTTTTCTTGTCAAAACAACAAGGAATCAGTTTATGGGCCCGCAGGTGAAATCAATCTTCACATCATAGAAAATCAGGAATTAGGAACCATTGAAATATACCGAAAAGGGGGCCAATCACCCATTTTAACCCAGCACGCGCGATCCAATCATCGACCTTACATCCACCCAATCATTGCGCCGGATGGCAAAGGAGTATTGACGGAATATAGCCCCTTGCACCATCAACATCAAACGGGATTATACTGGGGTTTCACCAGAGTCAACGGAGACAATTCACTGGTTCCAATGGACAGTCTTTCGACCTGGTTTTACCATCGGTCTTTCTTGCCGGCTAAGGAGGGTCAAGATAAGTTAGCTAGGTCTCCTGAGAAAATCAATTTAATCAAAAAGGGTGTCGGAAGGGATTATTTTCATAATGTAGGGGGGCAATATTGGCAATTGGATTCCGCCACCGTATTAAAAGCCAGTGGAGATCACATTTCTTGGCAAACGGTATACAACATGTTGGATGATCAGGGAAATAAACTCATGATTGAAACGCAAAGGTGGTCCATGCACATAGTTGATGGGCAATACATTATAGACCAGGAGTGGTTCGGTGATGCTGTTGAGGAAGTAGTCATCAATGAGTTTGGATACGGAGGGATGTTTTTACGTATGCCATGGCAGGAAGGGATGCCAGCCGAAGTAATCAATGCTTCTAGACAAAAAAATCAAGCCGCTGAAGGTCAGAAATCCATATGGTTGGATGTAGCCATGCAGGTAAAAGGTAGAGAGGATAAGGTACATGTGGCCATTTTGGATCATCCCAATAATGCAGGATCTCCGACCGCTTGGCGCGTGGATCAACAATTTGGCGTAGGTCCAAGTCGCGGGATCAATGGAGATTGGCAGATTGCCAAGGGTACGACGGAGCTCATTCAGCATCGGTTAGTCATCTCTACGGGCACGCTCAATGGTATTGAGCTTACAGAACATTGGGTACGATGGGGTGGAAATGCGTATCCTTATGCAACACAGCTATGGGATATGGCGCGAGAGGAAGCCTACAAAGAAAAGTTTTTAAATCCCAGTGAAGCGGTGGCTGCCATGACGTTAAATGAAGATTTTAAGGTCAATGTATTTGCTTCCGAGCCCATGATTACCCAGCCCATGGCTTTTTGTTGGGATGATCGAGGTCGCATGTGGATTGCTGAAAATAGAGATTATGAAAGTAGGGGCCATGGCTTTTCGAATTCTGGAGATAGTAGAATATTAATTTTAGAAGACGTTGATAAAGATGGTGTTGTGGATGATGTCAAAGTATTCCTAGAAGGCATAGCTTTTCCTTCGGCCATCGCAGTTGGCTTTGATGGATTGTTCCTGGGTGCTCCGCCCAATTTGTTATTTGTACCAGATGCCGATGGTGATGATAAAGCAGACAAAGATGAAATAGAAATATTATTGACCGGTTGGGGTATCAGAGACCGTCATGAAACCATCAACAGCTTGCATTGGGGTCCAGATGGATGGCTCTATGGATTAGAGGGCTTTGCCACCCCCTCCAAAATCAGAAAACCCAATAAAAACACCAAGCTATATGGCCATCAAGAATCTTTTCCAGAAGGTTTATTGGAGGAAAAAGGGGTCGATGTGAATGGTGGCGTATGGAAATACCACCCGATCAAAAAGCGATTTGAAGTGGTTGCTCATGGGTTCAGTAACCCTTGGGGGATAGATCACGATGCTAAGGGCCAGCTTTTCATCAGTGCGTGTGTGATACCCCATTTGTTTCATGTGGTGCCTGGGGGTATTTATCATCGACAAGGAGGACAACATTTCAATCCTTACGTATATGAAGATATTAAAACCATTGTTGATCATCGGCACAGAAGTGCCCATGGAGGTGCTCGAATATATCAATCCGATGCTTTTCCTAGTGGGCACCAAGGCCAAATTTTCATGGCTAACATCCATGAGCATGCCATTCTCTCAGATGAGCTGAAAGCCGTGGGCTCCGGATTTACTGCTTCTCATAAGGAAGATTTTTTGTCTGCCAACAATGCTCAATGGATTGGGTTTAGCTTGGAAATTGGCCCTGAAGGAGGACTTTATGCCCTCGATTGGCATGATGCAGATATTTGTGGACAGGAGGTCATGCATAAGGAGACCGGAAGGGTTTTTAGGATTACGCCCAAGCAGTCATTAGCCAAAGATTGGGAGGGGCGCTATGAGGATCTCCGAAAATTATCAGATTTCGAATTGGTCAATTTACAGCTCAGTGAAAGTGATTGGCATGCTCGGCGCGCCCGAGTAATTCTTCAAGGAAGGGCTGTTTATCAGTCTATTTCCCAAGAGGCTCAAGCCCGCTTGCAAGCTATATTTGTCAGCAAGGGCGACGCGAATCATCGGTTGAGAGCATTTTGGACCCAATCGATTGTGGGTGCGGCTACAGAATATAATCTAATGGCAGCCCTTGAGGATTCGGATGAATATGTAAGGGCGTGGGCCATTCAATTTCTATGTGAAGAACCGCCGAGTCCAGAAGTAGTCACGCGACTGGTCAAGATGACTAATGATCCATCAGCTGTGGTGCGGTTATATTTGGCTGCAGCCATGCAAAGAATTGAGCCCAGCCAAAGGTGGGAGCTGGCCGCAGGGCTGATAACGAATCAAAAAGATGAACAAGATCACAACATCCCCAAGATGATTTGGTTTGCCATAGAGCCCTTGATTGCAGCAAATCCCCAAAAAGCTCTTGATTTGGCTTCTGAAAGTAAAATTGGGCTCATTAGTAACCACATCGCAAGAAGACTGGTAGATGCGGGATCGCTTGTAATACTTTTTGATGGTTTGAAAAAAACGGGTGTGGCAAGACGGTCATTATTGCAGGGGACGTATGATGGTTTGGAGGGACAAACCAATATGACAGTGCCCAATAATTGGGAAGCGCTGTATGCATCCCTTCAAAATGATTCTGAATTATCGGAAATTGCATTGAATATATCCCAAAAATTTGGAGATCTGGAAGCCAATCAATTTTTTTTAAAGCAGTTGGATCGTGAGGATATTGACGAGGATCAAAGGATCACCGCGATCAAAAAATTAGCAGCAAATCAAGAACCTCAATTAGCTAAAAAAATCCCCCAATTATTAGAGATACCCGCCTTAAGAATCGCTGCGATTCAAGCGATTGCTAACTTTGAGGAAGCTTCGGGCCGATATTTAGCTCAGCTCGTATTAGATTCATACCCTTCATACGACGTATTGGAGCGACAAGAAACCATTCAAACATTGGCCGCTCGGTCTTACTCGGGCTGGATGTTGGCAGAGGCCATTAAGAGTGAGAAAATACCAAAGCGTGACATCCCTTCCTATACCGCCCGACAGTTAAGGCGCGTGGTGGGCAGTGGTTTTTTAGAAATTTGGGGACCTTTGCAGAAAGAAAACTCTGAGAATTTACGCGCCATTGAGCATTACAAAGAATGGTTAACCGCCGAGCGAATGGCAACGGGAGATCTCCTGAAAGGTAAGCAAGGATTTCAAACCCAGTGTGCCTCTTGTCATAATTTGTATGGTAATGGAGGCAATATTGGACCTGAATTGACAGGGGCCAACCGTACTGATGTGGCTTATTTGCTCAGCAATATCATGGATCCAAGTGGTGTGGTTCAAGATGATTATAAGCTCGTTACCTTGACAACCACAGATGGCCGAACGTATTTGGGCAATGTGATTAATGAAAATACGCGGAACCTCACCCTCCGAGTAATTGGTCAAGAACCAGTAGTCATTAGTCAATCAAGTATTCAGTCAAGAGATGTTTCTGAGCGCTCCATGATGCCAGAGGGATTACTCGATCACCTGTCAGAAAACGAAATTATTGATCTCTTTTCTTATTTAATGTCTAAACATGACATCGATTGAGTTCATGGTCCGATCGGATAAAATGAAATCAAGCCATGTGATCATTGATCTTCAAAAAAAGTGCTTCTATAGAATGCCAACGATATCTCAAAGCCTATCTAAGACTAAATTTTAGCTATATAATCAATGATTGCTAAGGATGATTTTAAAATTCTCAAGAGCTTAATATTTTTCAGAAGGATTAAAAAATACCGTTAATGCTGGGTTTCCTCTTATATTTACTTAGATCTTAGACAAGATGTGGTCTATCATGACTATTTCCTTGCAAAAAAAAAGTTCAAATGAAACTATACTACAAAGCTTTTGATCTTCATCTGTATGACACCTTCAAAATAGCCCATGACGAGCGCGATGTTCAGCAGACATTGATTGTAGGACTTGAGCATCAGGGTAGGATGGGTTTTGGAGAAGCGACAGCCAGCAAGTACTACCAAAGACCTATTTCGTCCATCATTGAAATTCTGGAGAAAAATAGGCATCACATTGAAAAAACTCCTTTTGAGTCTTTAGAGCTGTTTATTGAAGACTTACAATCTTTTTTCCAAGGAAATAATTTTGCCTTGTGTGCTTTGGATGTGGCGGCACATGATTTATATGGTAAAATCAATGGGGTTCCGATCCATCAATATTGGGGTTTAGATACCTCCCGCATCCCTTTGACCAATTATACGATTGGGATAGATGAGCTCTCCAAAATGGAATCAAAAATCAAGGCTTTTCCTTGGCCTGTTTACAAAATAAAATTAGGAACTGATGATGACTTAAGCATCGTGCAGGCACTTCGAAAAATAACGGATGCTGTTTTCCGGGTAGACGCCAATTGTGCTTGGACGGCTGCCCAAACCATTGAATATGCCAAGTCTTTTAAGGAGCTGGGCGTAGAATTTATTGAGCAGCCCCTCGCGGCAGGAGATTGGGAGGGGATGGCCGAAGTTTATAAACACAGCACCTTGCCGTTCATGGCTGATGAAAGTTGTATTGAAATGACCGATGTGGCACGTTGTAAAGACTATTTTCATGGAGTAAACATAAAATTAATGAAATGTGGAGGCTTGTCGGTGGCCCGGAAAATGATTGCTCAGGCCCAATCACTCGGCTTGAAAGTCATGGTGGGTTGCATGACCGAGTCATCCGTGGGTATTTCAGCCATCAGTCAATTGTTGCCCTTGTTAGATTATGTAGATATGGATGGCCCCTTACTCATCCGCGACGACATCGCTTCCGGTCCCCGTTATCACAAAGGAAAGGTGATGCTTTCTTCTGAAAATGGGATTGGTGTAGTCATGCATACTCCCTGGATGTAAGACTCAATTCTTCTTATATTATTGATATTATCATTTGATATGTTGGAGTCTAAGCGGGTCGGTCGTACTTTTGTGCTTATGAAGTCAGTAGGGGATAAAGGCGTTGTTTTTTGGCTATTTTCGGGTTGTTTATTGGTGGCCGTTATGGTGATTGTGGGTGGTTTGACCCGATTAACCCATTCTGGATTGTCCATGGTGCAGTGGAGTCTTTTTATGGAGACCATTCCCCCTTTGACCACCGCAGATTGGATGGAAACTTTCCAGCGCTATCAGCAAACGCCTGAGTTCAAATTAAAAAATTATGATTTCACCCTAAGTGAATTCAAATCCATATTTTGGTGGGAGTACATCCATCGCATGATTGGGAGATTCATTGGCTTGGTTTTTCTCCTACCTTTTGTTTATTTCCTGATCAAAAAAAGACTGTCCAAAGGATTGGTTCAGAAACTTTTAATTGCTTGCCTGTTAGGTGCGATGCAGGCAGGTATGGGTTGGTACATGGTCAAGAGTGGGTTGGTAAATGATCCCAATGTGAGTCATTACCGATTGGCGGCACACCTCACCATCGCCTTTGTATTATACGCTTATTTGCTTTGGATCGTATTGGGTGAAGTCTATTCGCAGAAATTACTAAAGACCAATACTTCATTGATCGGGATTCAGGTATTGATTCTTGTCACGGTTCTTCAGATTATCTATGGAGCCTTTGTTTCAGGATTAAAAGCAGGCTTGGTTTACAATACGTTTCCCAAGATGGGTACTGAATGGATTGCTGAATCTGTTTTTTATGCTTTTGAAACAGACGGCATCATCAGTTTTTTTGAGAACCTGGCTTCGGTTCAGCTGATTCATCGTTATCTAGGGATTGCCGTGTTGGTGCTGGTGGTTTATCGGTTCATTGCCTCACGCTATCAAAAACAAAACAAGGGCCAATGGAGAAGTCTTCATTTTATGGTGGCCATGGTATCCGTTCAGGTGCTTTTGGGCATATTCACTTTGCTGTATGCGGTGCCGATTGGGTTGGGGGCGATACATCAGTTTGGGGCGTTAATGCTTTTTACCAGTCAAATTTTATATTATTTCTATTCCTCCAAGCACATTGAGCAATGGCAATAATACACATGAAGCAGGTAACGCTTCTTCTCAGTAAATGAGCTTCAACAAAGATGCGGCAGCAGTAAAAGGGATTTTTTTAGTTAATGGGTCTATTTTTCTTCAACTTCCTTTAAAAAAACACCTTCCTTCTTCAATAGGACTTGTTTGTTTCGGTAGAGGATACCTAGAGATTTTTTAAAATTCTTTTTACTCATTTGTAGCACCGATTGAATTTCTTGAGGATTGCTCTTATCGGTCAGGGCGATAAAACCTTCAGAGGCTTTTAATTCCTTCAAAATCGCTTGAGCGCCTTCTTCAAGGTTTTCCATTCCCTTTTTTCTCAAAGTCACATCAATTTTCCCGTCAGGCCGAATCTGTTCAATGAATCCTTTGATCTGGTCACCCATCATGACATCTTGGTAGATTTGGTTGCTGAAAATCATACCGCTATAGGTATTGTTAATCACCACATTGACCCCTAAATCACTATCATTGGCAATGAGCAGCTCTACTTCTTGGTTTACTTCAAGTTCAATATTTTCCTTTTCAAAATGCTTCTCCACTTTGGCCGTTGCGGCCAATCGATTGGTGAGCGCATCAATATACAAATAGACCAAACACCATTGGCCAATATTCAGGCGTCCATGCTGCTGTCTGAATGGGACAAGCAAGTCTTTTTCCAAGCCCCAATCCAAAAAAGCACCTATATTATTGACATCTTTCACCTTCAAGCAACCGAATTCATGCAGCTGCAATAAAGGTCTGAGGGTCGTGGCCACAATACGGTCCTCAGAGTCATTGTAGACAAATACTTTGAGCTGATCGCCTACTTTTGTCCCTTCAGGTATGTATTTATTAGGGAGGAGGACATCATTTTCTTCACTGTCTATCAAAAAAGCACCTGGGGTCAATATCCGATCAACTACCAGTTCATTGTATATTCCAATATGGATCATAGAAATGTAAAGTTACGCTGAATCTAAGCCAATATGATGATCGTTCCCTTTATTTCATGAGAGCAAATAAATTGGAGCTAACTTTGCCGCTCAATAAATCAGATATTTTGGCATCATTTAAATCATTAGGCGTTACTCCCGAAGTCATCCAAGGCTTAGAAGCACTGGGCATCGTTAAGCCCACAGAAATTCAAGTTCAGTCTATTCCCAAGCTCATTAAATCACCGATAGATTTTATTGGTATGGCGCAAACAGGCACAGGAAAAACAGCGGCATACAGTATTCCTATCATACAGAACATAGATCCCAACGAACCTAAAATTCAAGCTTTGATTTTATGTCCAACTCGAGAATTGGGACAACAAATTGCCAAGCAAATTTTTAAATTCACGAAATTCACGGAAAAGATTTTTGTTGAAGCCGTTTATGGAGGAGAAAAAATAGAAGCCCAGATCAGTGCCCTAAGGCGTAAAACCCATATATTGGTGGCTACACCGGGGAGGTTGTTGGATTTGCAGCGCAGAAAAGCGGTGGACTTGCGACAAATAAAGACGGTTGTATTGGACGAAGCGGATGAAATGTTGAGTGTTGGGTTTAAAAAAGATTTGGACTTGATTTTGGAACAAACTTCGCGCGGAAGCAATACCTGGTTGTTTTCTGCGACCATGCCCAAAGAGATCACACAGATCATCAATAGCTATATGGATCCTGCGGCAGTAAAGGTGGAGATCAACAGGGATCAGCGGGTCAATGCGGATATAGCACATCAATACGCCATCTGTGAACAAGCTCAAAAAATTGAAGCTTTGGTTTTTTTCCTAAAGTCACACAAAGATGAAAGAGGCATTGTCTTTTGTAAGACCAAACGGGTCACCAAACAGCTTCACGAACAATTAACGGCTAAAAACTATCAAGTAGGCTGCATTCACGGCGACCTCAAGCAGATTGAGCGAGACAAAGTCATGCGGGCCTTCAAGGGGGATAAACTCAAGGTATTGATTGCCACAGATATTTCTGCGAGAGGCATAGATGTAGATAATTTAGCGTATGTGTTTCATTATCAATTACCTGATCAAGTAGAATATTATACCCATCGGAGTGGGCGTACGGCTCGGGCAGGAAAGAAAGGCGTATCCATCCTGCTGGTTACCCCAAAAGAAATCAAAGACATGAGGTTGATCAGTCAACAACTTCATATTGAATTTAAGCAGCTGCAATAATTCATGGACAATTTGGCGGAGTTTTTGGCTACGCTCGATCCAGACAATCGGGAATTCAATGCGGCCGTAGAATTTGTTCAGTCCACGGATCGTCCCATTTACCTCACGGGAAGGGCCGGAACCGGTAAGACGACCTTTCTGAAATACGTTACCGCTATTTCCTCTAAAAAAACGGTGGTGGTAGCCCCCACAGGCGTGGCCGCCATCAATGCGGGAGGCGTGACCATACATTCGTTTTTCAAACTTCCTTTTGAGCCCTTACGTCCAGATGATACGCGGTTCAGTACTCGAAAAATGAGTGAAGATCATGTCAATATCTTCGAAATGCTCAAATACAATCGCGAAAAATCTCAAATCATTCGTGAATTGGAATTATTGATTATCGATGAGATATCTATGGTGCGCTGTGACGTGCTGGATGCCATTGAATACATTTTAAGGGTATACAGAGACAAGCCCTACCTACCTTTTGGTGGGGTTCAGGTGTTGATGTTGGGCGATCCTTTTCAGTTGCCTCCCGTGATGAAGCGTGAGGAGCAGGCCATCTTAGGAGCATATTATAAAACCTTATATTTTTTCAGTTCCAATGTATTTAAAATCATCAAACCAGCACAACTTGAATTAAAAAAAATATATCGACAAAAAAATCAGCAATTTGTTGAATTGCTCAATAAAGTGCGGTTCAATCAAATGACTTCCGATGACATTGCCCTATTGAACCGTCGTCATGTCCCTAATTTCAAGCCCAAAGTAGAGGAGAACTACATTCAGTTAAGCACGACTAATAAAAGGGTAGATGAGGTCAATGAAAATAAATTGAAGGCCTTAAAGACTGACGAAAGAAAATATGAGGGCTTGGTGGAAGGTATTTTTCCTGCCTCTTTTATGCGTACCCAAGAGAATTTAGCCTTAAAAATCGGGGCTCAAATCATGACGGTCATCAATGACCCAGGGACGGTTCCTTCCGATGATGGAGCCGATCAATATACGTCTAAAAAATTCTTCAATGGAAGTATTGGTACCATTTTAGAATTGCACGAGGATCACATTGTGATCAGTACCGAATCCCATGAATACATTGCCGTTTACCGGACCACTTGGACCAATATTTCGTATCGATGGCATCCAGAGCGAAAGACCATTGTATCGGAAGAAATAGGTGCATTTACCCAGATACCTGTACGACTGGCCTGGGCCATTACCGTCCATAAAAGTCAAGGGCTCACTTTTGACAAAGTGATTGCGGATATCAACGGTGCCTTCACCAATGGTCAGGCTTACGTGGCCCTGAGTCGATGTACGTCATTGGAAGGATTGGTTTTCAAACATTTATTTAACCCAAGGGCCATTAAGACCGATCCGATTGTGGTTTATTTTTCACAATACTACGATCAAAAGAGCCAAAATGAGCAGGACCTACTCAATGGGAAGGCTGATTATTTTTATAAATTGGCAAGAAAAGCTTTTTTTAACTATGGATTTTTGGAATGTCAAGAATGTCTTAGCAATGCGGTTAGCTATAGAAATGATGTTCAGCACCCCTTGTTTGACAAATGCAAACGCATTTATTTGGAGTGGATCAATCAAAGGGAATTGTTGCTGAATGATGCTCAGCAGGAAAATCTGAATATATTGAAGCAATATTTAAAGCAAGAGTTAAACATCAAGATTTAAAAGAATGAAGGGTACCCAGCAAAGCCATATCCAAAAGGGTTCAGAAGTGCACATTGTGCTCAAGTCTGATCAGCGTACCGGCCATTTGACCCATGGCTTTGTGAAAGACATCTTGACTAAATCAGCAAATCATCCCCATGGGATCAAAGTCCGGCTAGAGGATGGTCAGGTAGGGCGTGTGAAAGCTGTTATTGCAACATGAGTCCCTCTTTTGATCCTAGGTTGTAATAAAGAATAGCTAAAAATCATGCCGTAATGATTGTTAAACTATGTTAAGGGATGTTGCATTTCTCCAAAAAAAACATAGATTTATACTGTATTATTAATCATTTTTTTAACTAAAAATCGTAAATGATGAAATCTTTAAATAAAAATTGGTTTTTAATAACCATGACCGCAGTAGTTTTTGGTTTATTAGGTTATTTACTGGGTAACCAAAACAGTCAAAAAGGGCCTAGAATGATGGAAGGACCCCGCGGTCTTCATATGGAGCATATGAAGGGATCAGATATGATTATGTTTGAATCTGATGGAGCGATGATGTTGGGTGAAGATGGGAATATTGATATTGAAATAGACACACTGTTATCCGGAGGCGAACAAAGGATTAAAGTGATTGTGAAGAAGGAAACCAAATAGCTTAAAAAGCTTGTAAAATAGGTCAATAGACTCATTTCAATCAGCCTAATCTATTCGGGCAAGATTCATACAGGGCAATGGAATGGGTGCATTGGCTATTAATTGTTTAGGAAGCCACAAACCCTTAAACAAGGGGCTATATACCAAATCGGATATAAATTTTGAGATCAATTATATTTGAATAATTGTATCTACTTTATCTTCCAGAAGATTTCAATACAATAAATATTTTTTAGAAACCTTTTTCCAGCCCGCCTGATAAGCTGAAGAGACAAAATATATTTTGAGATCTGCTTGATAGTCGGAGGCGACAAAATATATGTTCTTGTCTGCTTGATAATTTGAATCTGTAAAAAACCATTTTCCATCGTTGTCTCCAGCTTGATAGTTGGAGGATACCTTGTAAACCAAGAGGTCTGCTTGATAGGCTGAACTCACGACAAATACCTTGACATCAGCTTTATAAGCGGCATCTACTGCGTATACTTTTTGAGCCTGAGCATTTAAAATGTTAAAAAAAATACCGGCGACAAAAAGGATTACTGAAATGTTTTGGAGGGGTAACTTCATCATCTTCAGTTCTATTTTCAAAAGGAAGTTAATGCATTTTTATCGGTTTATAGGGCCAATTTAAAACGAATTTGGAGTCGTGATCATAAGAAGAGCCCCATTGGATAGCCATTAATACAACGTATAGAGGACTTAAAAAACTTCCTAATTTTGAAAAGACAACAGATTAAAATTACCTATATATGAGTATTGATACAAAAAAATAGGAGCAGATCAGTTACTATTAGGAACCTGAGAACCTGCGCCCGCGATTTGGTAGCTACAATAATTATCATCGCTGATGAAGTAGGATTATTTTCACATTCATTACGATCCATGAGATCACCGAATTCTTCAATACACGTCTGAACGCCATTGGTATAGACATACCGGATATTAGAGGATCATTATTTCGATGGCATCTCATCAACCCAATCAAAGGGATGATGAGAAGGATAAGAAGCCATGATTTTATTTATGGTTGATCATACGATCCATAAAATTGAATGGTTTAGAGACATTTTAATCATTAAAATGATATAGGAATACTAAGATTGCTGAAAAAGCGGGCTTTTTATGGTCTTTTATCTCTAGTTTGACATCGACTTCTATCTTGTTGATACCGCGTAAATTGACGGCTGATTTTAAGGTAGCATGTAGTTTAACTTGCGCGCCTACGGGTACGGGTTGATTGAAACGGAGGGCTTCAATACCATAGTTAACCATCATTTTTAGATTTAGAACTTCCAGTATTTGCTCCCACAAATAAGGAACCAAAGAGAGGGTAAGATAACCATGGGCAATGGCTGTACCAAAAGGGCTTTCTTGTGCTGCACGCCCCGGATCTGTGTGAATCCATTGATGGTCCAGCGTTGCCTCGGCAAATTTATTGACTTGATCTTGATTGATTGTAAAATATTCAGAGGATCCTAAGACGGTACCTATTCTATCTTCAAAATCTTCAAAATTTGAAATAATCAAACGTTCCATAGGTATTTAAACTACTTATTTTTTGTAAATTTAAGACGTTAGATATTAAAAAATCAAGTGGATGAAAAATTCAATGATATTTAAACAGGGCAAAAAACATAAGGTACCTTTATTTTAAATAAATTATATAATTTTGAGAAACAATTTA
>ERZ651776.157-NODE-157-length-99604-cov-6.550785_pt1 | contig 99604 bp, 100 predicted proteins | sample MGYA00514761_ERZ651776 | MGnify/ENA metagenome assembly ERZ651776 | reverse complement strand
ACAGATTGAGAGTTAACTTGTCAGTACCCTGCTGTTAGATAAGCCTAGAATCGCCTGTTTGGCCCAGCTAATCAAGCGAGGGAGAGATCGCCTTTCTGAATAGGATTCCAGGCCATAGATTTCTCGATCCACTCCAGAAAATGGGCAAAAAAAAACGGCTCCCGAAGGAGCCGCGTAATAAGGCTTCATCAATAACTGTGGAGAATCAATTTAATTCGGGCTGGGCGCCAGTAGGACGCTGGGCATCGCTGTCACGGGCAGTGAGCTTTGCGCGATTAATTACCATACGGTCATACAGCCTGTTTACGATCTGGCTGCCGGCGCTTTCGCATAGGAAGGGGAAGAAGGCATGAACCAGACAGCAGAACGCCCCAACTGTCATCTCCAATGCAAAGCTAAGCGCATGTCGCATATGCTGGAAATAGCTTTCATCCACGCTATTTAAGTGCGAATTCCATTTCATCTGTTAGTTCCCCTTCACTGCGAATAGGCTTAATGGGGTGGAGAATAGCAAAGTCTCGGAGAAATCCGTTTGCGTATTTGCTGTTATTCCGCTTTATTTTAGAATATATTACTTGAATTAGTAATTATTATGGCTTTTTATTCTATGGATAAGATAGATCGCAATATACTTATACTCTTACAGGAGGATTCGACGCTTTCTACGGCGGATATCGCCGAACGAGTGGGCCTTTCCACCACTCCCTGTTGGCGCAGAATCCAGCGCCTTGAGGAATCCGGCGTAATCCGCAAGCGGGTCGCCTTGCTGGCGCGGGACAAACTAAACCTGGGGGTCAATGTCTTCGTCGCCGTCAAGACGAACCAGCACAACTGGGAGTGGCTTGCTAAATTTTCGGAGGCAGTAAATCAGTTTCCCGAGGTGGTCGAGTTCTATCGCATGGCCGGTGAGTCCGACTATCTGCTGCGGGTGGTTGTCCCGGATATTCCTTCTTTCGATACTTTCTATAAGAAACTCGTGCAGACCACAGACCTGTCCGATGTCTCATCCAGCTTCGCCATGGAGCAAATAAAATACACCACAGCCCTGCCCTTGGAGTATGCGGCGGATTAGAACCAAGATGCCAGTGCCTGGACTCTTTGGCCTTCCACAAGAGCGGTCAAGATAAACAAGACTTTGTATCGAGAGTACCGTTCTAACATAGCCAATTCGGTCGCCGCTCGCCGCCAATTAAGCACTAATTTTCAGCAGGGCTAGACACTAGCAATAGACCGCGCAAGAGGGTTAATATCTGCCTCCTGCGCGGATTTCCATAGTATGACTCTCATCCAAGATAAGTCAGCAGCCGCCAGGACATGCCACAACAACATTGAAGAACACGCGGAGAGCGGAACATGAACAAGTCTACTTTGAACAGCTGGCAGAGATCGCTGCTGACAGTCGCAGTCAGCTTCTCGATTATCACGGGCGCACAGGCAGACACATGGCCTCAGCAGGAATCCAGCGCAGCGGCGGCCGGGTTTACCGAGGAAGGTATTCAGGCTCTCGATGCCGCCATGGAAAAGATCGTCGCCGATCAAGATGTAGCGGGGATGGTCTGGCTGCTTGCTAAAGATGGCGAGGTCGCGACATTTGAGACAACTGGCCTAGCCAGAGTCGACGATCAGGCAGTCATGGAGATGGATTCTCTTTTTCGTATTTATTCCATGAGCAAGCCGGTGACGGGTGTCGCTCTGATGATGCTTCACGAACAGGGTCTATGGAATTTCGATGACCCAGTTAGTAAGCACGTGCCAGAGTTGGCGAACCTGCGCATCATAAGCAGCTATGATGACGACGGTAATATGGAATTGATCTCTCCGATGCGGGAACCGAATATGCGCGAGCTGCTTAACCACTCCGCAGGATTCGGCTATGGCCTAAGCGGGAACGATCCGGTAAACACGGCGTTTCGCGAGAAAGAAGTGCTCGCCTCTTCAGATCTTGATGAGCTTATTGAAAAGGTCGCCGACATTCCCTTGCTGTTTCAACCCGGTGAGCAGTGGTCGTACTCTATATCAGTCGATATCCAAGGCTATATAGTGCAAAAACTTTCGGGGCTTAGCTTTGGCGAGTTTTTGCAGCAGAATATTTTTGAGCCTCTAGACATGAGCGACACAGGCTTCTATGTGAAAGCCGAAGACGTAAGCCGCTTCGCAGAGGTGCACAACTGGGATAGCGAACGCAATCGCCTAGTGCAGAGGCCGCACCGAACGGACCGACCCAGCTATCTGGACCCCGAACGTCTGGAGTCGGGCGGCGGTGGCTTAGTTTCATCCACACATGACTACGCGCGCTTTCTTCAGATGCTGGTTAACGAGGGTGAGCTCGATGGTCAAAAAATTCTATCGCCTGAGTCTGTGAGAATAATGCGCACTAACAGCCTGCGTGATGAGCTAAATCTGCGCGGCACCGCGACAAGCGATGGCCAGGCAGGACAAGGCTTCGGTGTCGACTTTGCCGTTATCTACGATCCGGAGAAGGCAAACACGCCAGCAAGCCCAGGAACGTATTACTGGTCTGGCGCCGCCGGCACCTGGTTCTGGGTCGATCCGGTAGAGGACATGTTTCTAATTGGCATGATCCAAGCGCAAGGGGAAAGACGACCCGGTGCCGCCAATATGAGAAATGTATCCAGAGACATCATCTACGACAGCCTTGTAGATTAAAATTTAGTTCAGCAGAGCGAGTCCTTCGCAACTCGCTCTGCTGGCTTACTTCACGAATACTTCGCAGCACCCTCTTCATAGCACCTATTCTGGCATCGGCACTTCTAGTTTTTCCGGCACGCCATAGCCTTTCTGCACGGCGGGTCTGTTAGCAATATCTATGTACCATCGCCTTAGATTAGGCAACTCCGATAGATTCATCTGCTGCCACTCGAAGCGAGATATCCAGGGCCATGTGGCGATATCTACGATCGAATATTCATCGCAAATATATTGCCTACCCTTAAGCCTGTTATCGAGAACCTTGTAGAGACGAGCATTTTCTTTGCTATAGCGCTCCTCCGAATAGGGGGACTTGCCCGGATTAAATTTGACGAAATGATGAGTCTGACCAAGCATCGGACCGATCGAGCCCATCTGCAGCATCAACCATTCCATCTGCTCCCAATATTTTTCACCCATGGGGCTAATCAACTTTCCCGTCTTATTCGCCAGATACAGTAAAATTGCACCTGACTCCATTAGATGAATGCCAGCATCGTGGTCGACGATAGCCGGGATCTTATTGTTTGGGCTGAGCTGCAAGAAATCTGGCTGCAGCTGATCGCCCTGAGTGATGTCGATAGGAATGACGGAGTAAGGAAGACCAAGCTCTTCTAACATGATAGATACCTTGCGCCCATTAGGTGTATTCCAGGTATATAGGTCAATACCTTGTTTTTTCTTGGCTGTACTCACATCGTATCCTCTTAAAAGAAACCAGACTCACCGCAACCAGCCTACTATGCATGGCAAAGATAAGCATGGCACAAATAAACAGGGCACAGAATATACCCCTACTGCATGTTAGCAACCCATCGCGAGATTCCAGTCATCTGTGCAGGATGGCTGGGCCCTGCCGGAGCGACAGTATAACTATGTTGCCTTAATCGATCTCGCAAAGAAACTTATGTCGAGCAAGCCCCCAGATTTGTCGACGTTCGCGCGCAGCCCGATGACTAATTCACAGGAGACGATTTTTCTGGACTGCGCTGAAGAAGCGTTAATGACTAATCATCAACGCTTCTTCAGCGCAGTGTGCTCAAACCAACCAAATATAGAGAATCGCTGCGAGCATGATGGCGTGATAGGCAAGAAAACCCCACACAAATTTCTGGTCACGGGAATTATCTGCAAGCTCTCCAAACTCGGCCCAACTCTTTGCCATCAGCATCTTGGGATTCCTGTGTAGATAGTAGAAGACGGAGGCCGATGATATGCCGACCAGTGCGCCCACATAGCTCTGATCGATGAATGTATGCAGCAGCGCAATAGCAACAGAGATTGCACCCATCACTAGAATAGCTCGTTTGGCATTTTTTAGATTCAGCATTCTCTCTAGTCCCCGTCCTTTCCTAACACTTTCCCCGCACTCTGGGCATTCTCCACCATTCTTCCTCGCGGAAGAGTTAGGACAGATAGTCATAGAGGGCAGAGCCAACCATATAACCCGCGCCGAAAGAGGCACCGACCAGTGCGCCACCCAGACCGCCTCGGGTCGCTCCGCTCATCGTGTTCGTCACTAGCGCCCCTGCAATCGAACCGATTGCTCCGCCGTCTGCAGCGAATTCGCCTAGTGAGCTTCCACCACTAACCTGCTCTATTTCATCAACAGTAAGTTCTCTCATTTGTGACCTCCAAACTAAGTAAGAATAGTATTCCCAAAAAACTCAGGAACAATCTAAGACTAGTCTGGTTTTCGTGAAGAGCCAGAAATTGAGAAATTAAATCAGGGCTACTGTATCCATGCCTATCGAATAGAAATAGTTTACAAAGGGTTTACAGGGCTAGTGAAGAAGCCAGGGCGTCCTATGCCGACGCCATGGCTTGGTTTTCGAGGTGACTAACAGTCGCGGATGAAGTCGTAGTCGATAGGCTGGGTGAGGTCGATCGTATGATGGGTAGAAGGCATGGGGTACTTCAGCCCCGTAGCACAGTTAAACAACATGACCTGCTCATCTGCCTTGATTCGACCACTGGCGAGTTCCTGCTTTAGGGCGGCGAGGGTTGCAGCACCCTCTGGACAGAGCAGGATGCCTTCTTTCTGGGCGCACTCTCGATGCGCCTCATTGATTGACTCATCGCTCACTGCAACGGCGAAGCCATTGCTCGCACGAACCGCATCCAGAATAAGAAAGTCTCCCACCGCGGCAGGCACGCGTATGCCCGACGCAATTGTATGGGCATCTAACCAGGGCTGTGCATGACGAGTCCCCTCGTCGAAGGCTTTAACAATGGGCGCACAACCTTCGGCCTGCACCGCCACCATGCGTGGCCGCTTGGGGCCAATCCATCCAATCGCCTCCAGTTCGTCGAAGGCTTTCCACATGCCTATTAAGCCAGTGCCACCGCCGGTAGGATAGAGAATCACATCGGGCAACTGCCAATCCAGCTGCTCCGCGAGTTCGAGTCCCATCGTCTTCTTGCCCTCGATTCGGTAGGGCTCTTTTAGGGTGGACACGTCGAACCAATTCATCTTGTCTTTGCCTTCACCGACGATACGACCACAGTCGTTAATATAGCCGTTAGCTAGAAATGTCTTGCCGCCCTGAAAGGCGATCTCGGCGATATTCACCTTGGGAGTGTCTTCCGGGCAGAATATATAGGTCTCTATATCCGCGGCCGAACAATAGGCCGCAAGCGCAGCACCGGCATTGCCGTTGGTTGGCATAGCCATGCGCGTCACACCCAACTCTTTAGCCATGGCAACGGCAAGGGCCAAGCCTCTGGCCTTGAACGAACCCGTTGGCAGACGACCTTCGTCTTTGATTAGAATCTCACCGCAGCCATACTCGTTCTGCAACTTCTCGGCGGGCAAGATTGGCGTCATCAGCTCACCGAGACGCACAATATTTTCTGACTTTCTAACCGGCAGGAATTCGCGGTAGCGCCAAAATTCCGGAAGCCGTCCCTCTAAGTCTTCTTTTTCAATAGCCTTACCAAGAGCTTCCAGGTCGTATCGCACCAGCAGCGGCTTGCCTGCCTCCGACAAACCATGAAGTTGATCGGCTGGATAGGTCTTGCCTGTGTAACTACATTCAAGATGCGTTACAAATGTATCTATCTCTTTCATTCAGTTTTCTCGCAATAGCATTTTCTTAAAATCTTTCAGCGCAGTCGAAACATCCTATCGACCAGGCCATCATTCCCGAAGGCATGATAGAGCGCTGCGCAGATGTGAAGCAGAATAACCCCCAGCAATGCCCAACAGCTGAACATATGAATGTCGGAGAACAGTATGTTTAGTTCGTCATTCTCAGCCGACCAAGACGGGAAGTCCACTAGCCACCAGAAGCTGGTAGCCCAACCACTATAGGAAGATGACATATAGCCGCTTAGGCAGCATAGCGCCAATAGGAAATAGATAAGAATGTGATCCCACAGCGCGAGTCGCTCAAGCCATGTCTTGCCGTTCTTCGCGCTAGCCATCGAAGTGATCGCTCGGGTGACGGCCATTGCCAAGACTGCGAGGAACAGGGTGATGCCAATATTCTTATGTAGCTGGAAAGGCAGTTCTCGATAGATGAATTCGCTCGATGGCAGCGGTAAGGACAACATCCACCAGCTGGAAATAAACAGGAAGAATACCGAAGCCGCCACCAGCCAGTGCAGAAGCACAATTGTTCTCGGCTGCCGCCGCTCTCCACTTTTCTCTCGGGATTGTTGTTCGCTCATTCGCTACCGACTTCGCCTTGTTGCTGTGCAAGACGGATAGCGGCTATCAATACGCAAAGGTGGACAACGAACCAGAGTAGCAGCGGCCACAGATATCGAGCCCGCAATAGGGGGCCGGTATTGACTGCCGCAAGAAAACCCGCCAAGTCTATTAATAACAGAATACCCATACTCACTGCGACTAAACTGAAGGGCGGGCTCTGCCGGTTAATCAAACCGAAGGCGGTGATGATCGAGAGCACTGCCGCGGCGATGCCGAAAGAGGAAAGGGTCAATTGATAGGGACGAAACCAGGCTGGGCTAGAACTCAGGACGATTTGCACATCGACAACCATCAGCTGGCATTCTTGCAGCGAGAGCTGTTCTTCCTCGAGCTCGTCTGCCCTGCAAGCGGCCTCTACGCCGAGCTCTGCGCTACTACCCGGGACAATGACAATCTGCCGCAGCAATTCATTGCTATGACTCGCCAGCAGCAGCAGCCCGAACAACGTGATTAGTACGGCGAGTCCGGTAACATTGGCTCTTGCAAGAGAGTTTTGCATTAAATCTACTGCACCCAGGCTCTCTGAGTCAGAGCCCATGTTCGTTACGCTGCATACACAGCTGGGACAAACAGACCTGATATTCTCTACGAGGCAGCTGCCGCCATGGGGAAACACAGGTATGAATTGCGCTTCATCTTACCGTCATACTCTGGCAAATATAAGAGCAAGACTTTTTCTGGATCTATCTGCAATTGGACCACGTTTTAATTCGGGTATACTGTTTAAATCGTGAGAAATTTCTTGCCCTTTTACCTTTGCCGTTGAATAAATACCGGAGAATTACAATGCCCTCATCTACAAAATTCTTAGCGCTAGCTACTTGTTCCCTCCTCGTTGCCTGCAGCGGCGAAGAAAGCGCGGACAACGCGGCACCGGGCAGTGTCGAGACGGCGGCGCCTGCTGAAGTTGCGGCAGTTGAGAGTATGACACCCGAGCTAGGCAGCTTTGGTATCGATCTTTCGTATCAAGACTTGAACACCAGGCCGGGAGATGATTTTTTCCGCTTCACTAATGGTAGCTGGCTGGACAGCTACGAACTGCCTGCAGACAGAAGCACCCATGGCTCCTTCAACGATCTGGTTGACCGTTCCGATGAGAGAGTCAGAACCATTATCGACGACCTGACCTCGATTGAACCCGCGCAAGAATCCATGGAGCAGAAGGTTAGCGATTACTATCTTAGCTTCATGAATACCGAAGCCTTGAACGAACTAGGCATCAGCCCCCTACTGCCCGGCCTGTCTCGGCTTGCACAGATAGACACGCAGGCGGAGCTGGTTGCCGCCTTTGGCCGCGCGCGCATAGACACTACGGCGAGCCCTATCAGTTTTTCCGTTGGCACTGATCGCAGCAATTCGGATCGACATCAGCTTGGAGTTTCCGTAGGCGGCATAGGTCTGCCAGACCGCGATTACTATCTGGAAGACACCGAGCGATTCCTCGAGGTACGCGAGGAATATGTGGCACATATCGAGCGCATCCTGAATTTTGCCGACATCGAGGATAGCGCAGCGAAGGCCGCTAAAATCTTAGAGCTAGAAACCAAGATTGCCGAGCATCTGTGGCCCAGAGCCGACCGTCGTAATCGCGACCTTACCTACAATCCTATGAGCTTCGACGACTTCCGTGCTAGCTACCCGGGTTTCGACTGGGATAGCTATTTTTCCGCGGGTGGTGTGCAAGGCCTGGAAGACCTCAATGTTTCTTACCCCAGCGCCATGGCACCGATCATCGATCTGATAGCAGATGTGCCTGTAGAGGATTGGACTGCCTATATGACTTATCACTTCATTTCCAACAACGCGAGCGTATTGTCGGATGAGATCGATAAGGAAAATTTTAACTTCTATTCCACCGTCCTCAACGGTGTGCCTGAACAGAGAGAGCGCTGGGAGCGTGGTGTGGCTCGTGTAGGCTCTCGGAATAGTCTGGGCGAGGCAATCGGTCAGGTTTATGTAGAGCGCCATTTCCCGGAATCTGCCAAGCAGCAGATGGACGACTTAGTCGAGAATTTACGCAGCGCGCTGGCACAGAGTATTGAGCGTATTGACTGGATGGGTGAGGAGACGAAACAGCAGGCCATGCTAAAACTGAACGCCTTCCGCCCCAAGATAGCCTACCCGGATGAATGGACCGACCTGTCTTCGATAGAGATAACTCGCGACGACCTTTTTGCCAACGCGCAGAGTGTGCGCGAATATTACTATGAAGATAACCTGAGCCGCCTCGGCCAGCCGACGAATCGTGAAGAATGGGGCATGACGCCGCAGACGGTTAACGCCTATTACAATTCCTCCTTCAACGAGATCGTATTCCCCGCCGGCATTTTACAGCCGCCCTTCTTCGACCCAGCGGCAGACACTGCTGTTAACTATGGTGGCATCGGCGCAGTCATCGGCCATGAGATGGGCCACGGCTTCGATGATCAGGGTTCAAAGTCCGACGCCAATGGTGTGCAACGCAATTGGTGGACAGATGAGGACCGTGCCAACTTCGACGTGCTAACTACAGCCCTCGCCGCGCAATACGATCAGTTCGAACCGGTGCCGGGATACTTTGTCGATGGCAGTTTCACCCTGGGCGAAAACATCGGCGATGTAGGCGGCCTCTCTATCGCTTACCGTGCCTATAAGATGGCCTTGAATGGCGAAGAGGCGCCTATTATCGACGGCCTAACCGGCGATCAACGCTTCTTTCTATCCTGGGCACAGGTATGGCGCTCCAAGCATCGAGAAGACGCCTTGATCCAGCGCCTAACTTCCGATCCCCACTCGCCTGCGGAGTTTCGAGTAAATGGTGTAGTAAGAAACTTCGACGAGTGGTACGACGCCTTCGATGTGCAGCCTGAAGATGCCTTGTACATTGCACCCGAGGAACGCGTACGCATCTGGTGATACTGATCATCTGCGAACAGATTTTTTACTAAGTTGGCTATCAGCCTCAAGAAGCTATACAAAACTTCACCAGGACCAAACAAATGAACCCACCTCAAATTTTTACAGGTAAAGAAGAAAATCGGGATCAGATAATTCAATCCATCGTATTGGGTTTTTCTACTGATCCACTAGCGCGATGGTTTTGGGCTGATGCCAATACCTATTTAGATTCCGGCCCTGGGTTTGATGCATTTGGTGGTCGCTCGATTGACAGCGGTACTGCCTATGTTACTGAAGGTTATGAAGGTGTAGCGCTATGGATGCCACCAGGGGTGGAGCCTGATGAAGAGCGAATGATTTCACTACTAGAGGCGACGGTTCCTGAGGAGAAGCTGGAAGATGTTTTTGGAGTATTCGAAGCAATGGAATCCTACCATCCTGAAGACCCCTGTTGGTATTTACCCATCATCGCTGTAGACCCTTTCTATCAAGGTAATGGTTATGGTTCTCAACTGATGAAGCACGCCTTAAGCCGAGTAGATGAAGATGGGCTTCCTGCTTATTTGGAATCTTCAAACCCGCGTAATATTTCTTTATATGAAAGACACGGTTTCGAAAATATGGGCCAGATTCAAATAGGAACATCTCCAATTGTTACACCAATGATTAGAAGTGCGAGATAAGAAGAAAAGAACAAAAGTGTAGAATTGTAAGAAGAGAAATTGGACTAGAACTACTATGTAACAAACAAATTACTTAGAGTAGACCCGAGAACACTGATTATTCAGCGCTTATGTTGCTAATTTACAATCCTAATATTCTGGTAGAAATGTGCGAAGGAATAAAATTTTGAAACGAACAAAGAACAAGCTGTACTTCATCAGAGGCGCAACAACCGTCCTGTGTGGATCTGTACTGGCCCTAATACTGCTGCCTTCTGTTTCCACGGCGCAGTCTATGAACTATGAGATCAACCGGCTAATCAGCTCTGTCGGCAGGAATGGCTGTACATTTATCCGCAATGGTGAAAGGTATCGAGGCAGAGCTGCCCGTGAACTTCTCCGCAATAAAAGAGAGCTGAATGAAAATCTCTTTGCTACCACCGAAGAGTTCATTACAAAAATTGCCAGCGCAAGCGCGACTACGGGGGAGCCATACCTAGTTCGGTGTCGTGGCCAAGAAGAAACGGAGGTGAGTGAGTGGTTTACTGTCCTGCTTGAACAATTTCGTACGGCTAGCGAGCAAGATCAAGACGATACATAGCTGATCTATAAGGAACCAGGCTTACCGCCCGCTCGTAACTAACAGCATTAGCTTGTTCTTCGAAAATTAGGGATTGACAGATGGTTATAGTAATTTTCAGATCGCGTGTCAAAGAGGATAAGTTAGTAGAGTACTACGCTGGTGTAGAGGAAATGGCAGCGATTGCGACAAGTATGCCAGGTTATATTTCTCATAAGTCCTACTCTGCCCCAGATGGAGAGCGCATATCAGTCCACGAATGGGAATCTAAGGAATGTCTAGAAGCATGGCGCACTCATCCAGCACATCTGAGAATGCAATCCCACGGGCGAGAGAATTTTTACGAAGACTACACGCTATATGTTTGCGATGAACCAAGAGAGTCTCGTTTCGATGGCGGCAGATAGGAAGGCACAGCCTAATAAGTTAGCCGATTGAGTTAAACACAGCGCTTCCGATCGGATAGTGCATCTAGTTTAATGAGTGATCGAAAAATTCGGCTGCGATAGAACAACTGCATTATTGCAGAAGTGTTTGCATGACTCGTCTACTGATACATCGGTATCGACCCTATAACAAAGAAGTAACAAGAAAGCATCTAGCGCCTCCCCTACTGCGAAGCACATTATATATTCCAGAACATCAGATTCTGACGATACTTCGCGCTATATTCTTATTCCATTTTTGGTTTATCCTACGGCACCCTTAACCATGTGAGGATAGACTGTGAACTTAGAAGACTAGGCTTCTATAGCGGAAATCGTGGGAGGAATTGCGGTAATCGTTTCGCTAATTTATGTTGGCTTGCAGGTTAGCGATAGTACATCCGCAATAAGATCCGCGGCTGCCAGTGATGCAACTACTGCCATGCAATCTTGGTATCTCGAAATGGGAAGAAACCGACAGGCTAGCGATATCTGGTATAACGCGATGTGGAGTCCAGAGCCACTTCCTGACCACGACGAATTTCAGTTTATGATGTCTATGCATACAGCCATATTAGGCATGCAGAATAGCTACCTTCTCGTGGAGGAAGGGACTCTGGATACCGAATTTCGTGAGGCTGTAACGACAGCCATAGTGGCTGTAAAAGATCTTCCTGGTATGGATCGTTATTGGAAACAGAGAAGAGGTTTCCTCCACACAGGGTTCGCGAATTATGTCGACGGCTTATTGTCTCGAGATGCTATCGAAACACTCGATATCTATAAAACATCCGATGTGAGACCCGATCAATAATTTGAAGCCTTGCGCGTGGTTTGCCGCGAACCCGGCATTGTATGCTCGGCTGCTGACCAGGTGTTCAACGCATCGATAGATTAGCGCCATCCCAAGGTGAAAGAATTGACAATACAAGATCTAGGAAGTATCGGAGAGTTTGTAGCAGCCTTGGCTACTCTTGCAACGCTGGTATATCTTGCTATACAAGTTAAATCGAATACGAAGACCTCACGAGGGAATACCCATCACGATACCGCGACGGCGTGGTCCGAACTTGCTTTCAAGATAGGCGCTGATGCTGAGCTATCGGCAATGAACCACTTAGGACGAACCAATCCCGAAAAGCTTTCAAAAGAAGACAGGGCAAGATTTAACGCACTGGTTGATGCTCAAATGTCTCTGATTGAAAACATTTGGGTTCAGTATAATGAATACAATTTGTTCGCTAAATCCAATCAGGATCGATTCGATTTTATTTTAAGAAGCATGTTCTTAACGCCGGGAATTCAACAGTATTGGTCTAGTCGAAGCAGAGGCTTTACCAAGGAGTTCAGGGATTACATCGAGATGGATCTAGCGCTTTTAGAAGATGAAAAAACTAATTAGTCGGTAGTAGAGAAGAAATGCGCGTTTTATTAACTAAGCTGTTACTCGCAATTGATCTATCAAGGCCAGCCTGAACAAATCAGCAGGAGGCAGTTATCGCGCCTCGCACCCTGACTAGACTCTTCGTTTGAACCACCTGCAACAAGCCTACAGCTGGTGAAATTCGCCAATTTTAGTCGTTTTCCCCCTATTTGCACTTCTTGAAATCATCTAACTTACTGTTTTTTATGTGTTTATTTAGTTGGCACAGAATTCGCAATATCTATAAGGCTATCGCTAAAAATAGCGTCTTTGTCAGGCAGAAAAGCCAAAATGGAGTAATTTATGAAGCTATTGTCGAATTTCCTAGTCATCGTATTGGTCATCATTGGTGTAGTGGCTGTATTGCCTCTACTTTCCTTTGGCTTTGCCCTAGTGGGCGGCGCGGCGGTCTTGGCAATTTGGATTCTCCCTGTTTGGATAATCGCAACCTCCGACAAGACCACCGGTTATGAAAAGATTGCGTGGCTACTGGCGATGTTCTGTCTGTCCTGGTTCGCCTGGGTATTCTACTTCTTCCTTGCCCCTATCAAACCGCGCGAACGCCACTATCATTACTAGTCAGTCTGCCTAGTCTCTTGGGGCTAGGCAGCTTTACTTAACTCTTTTACTTGGCGCTCTTACTTGGCGCTCTACTTAACTCTCTACTTAGCTCTCTACTTAATTATTTTACTTAGCTCCCTGTGTCTGGTTTCGTATCCTTTTACTGCCCAGCTTTTAATAGCGCTTAGTTAGGGTATGATATCCGGCAACCAGCAGGATCAAAGCATGCCCATAATTGAAGTAAAAGATCTCGCGAAGAAATACCCCCTTCCCGACAAGAAGTCAGAATTTTTCTACGCCGTCGATGGTATTTCGCTCAGCATCGAGGCTGGCGAGATCTTCGGTATTCTCGGGCCGAATGGTGCGGGTAAAACCACTACACTCGAAATGCTCGAAGGCCTGAACGATATCGATGGTGGCACTGCCTTTATCGACGGCATCGATGTGGCGGCCGATCCCTATTCGGTTAAAGAGATTATTGGTGTACAGCTACAGGCCAATGAATATTTCGATAATGTATCTCTCAGTGAACTGCTTACCCTGTTCGCCGCTCTCTACGCGCGAGAAGTCGACACGAATGAACTCTTGGGCAAGGTCAACCTGCTGGATAAGGCGCAGGCGAAGCCAGACAATCTTTCCGGCGGCCAGAAACAACGGTTCTCTATTGCCTGCGCACTGGTCAATACCCCTAAGGTTTTATTCCTGGATGAACCCACTACTGGATTGGACCCGCAAGCCAAACACAACCTATGGGATCTGGTGCGTGAGTTAAACAACGCGGGCATGACCATAGTGCTAACCACGCACAATATGGAAGAGGCCGAGTCTCTTTGTGAGAGGATCGCCATCATGGACCATGGCAAGTTGATCGCGGAAGACACACCGCAGAATCTAATTCTGAAACATGCGCCGAATCCTCCCCAGGCGCCTCTTCATGGCAACATCGAAGATGTTTTTCTTGCGCTTACCGGTCATGGTTTAAGAGATTAATATGCCTACAAAACTGCAACTACATCTTGCCAAAGTTTTTCTTAAGATTTTTCTGCGTGACAGACAGTCAATCTTCTTCAGCTTGTTCTTCCCCATTATTTTCATGACCGTGTTCGCTTTTGCTAACAACGGCGAAGTCGACCCTATAGAACTTGGTATCGTGAATAATTCCCCCAGTGCGGTGGCAAACGACTTTTCGCAGATGCTTATGGACAATCCATTGTTCGAGGTTACTCTAGGCGAGGGAGAACAACTGCGCACAGAGCTCGTCGAAGGCAACCAGACCATGGTGCTGATACTGCCAGAGGGATTCGATGCGCTCAGCGATGGCGCTGAACTACAGCTGCTAGTCGACGCAGCCCAGGTGCAGCAGCTAAGCCTGATCATGCCGTTACTCGAACAAACACTGATCTCGATAGAACGTGAGTTTAGAAATATCGAACCCATGTTTACGCTGACCGTCGAGGACGTACAGGCACGCTCTCAGCGCTACCTTGACTTCCTGCTTCCCGGCCTTCTGGCGTTTACGCTTATGCAGTTAAGTATCGCAGGCAGTGGATTCAATATCGTCGAATATCGCCGCAAAGGAATCTTGAAGAGGCTTTTCGTTACCCCGATTAGACCCCGTGATTTTATTGCATCGATTGTTATGGCCAGAATGGCGATCGTGCTAATACAGCTCACCGTATTGATTCTAGTAGCTGTACTCGCACTGGATGTCACTATTGTAGGAAATTTTGTATCGTTCTATTTCATCGTTATGCTCGGCACCTTTATTTTCCTCTGCCTGGGTTTCTGTTTGGGCAGCGTCGCCAAAACCCAACAAGCGGTGATGGCAGTGGGAAACATCGTTATCTTTCCGCAGATATTTCTGTCTGGTGTCTTCTACCCGATCGAGTCGATGCCAGAACTTATACAACCTATCGCAAAGATACTTCCACTCAGCTTCGTTTCCACCGCCATGCGCGAGATAGCCAATAATGGCGCGAGTCTATTGTCTATCGCGCCTAGCCTACTTGGTATAGCGCTGTGGTTTGTCATCGCGTTCGTTCTGGCGACGCGGCTGTTCGTCTGGAAAGAAGTTGCGAATTAGTCTGGTTTTCCTATAGCCTCCCTCTTACAGTTTAACTTTCTACTTCGATGTGACTGTTCAGTACTGCGACCACGTTCGCGATTGTCTGCCCTATTTACATTACAAGATTGGCTACATGACAAGACTGGCCCGCGTGCTAAATTCCCGAAAATACTAGATTAGAGCCAGCTTATTGGGGCCTCTTCGATTGCTGCTGTCTAGTCCAGGAACACGCGCCATGCATAGAAGATTTGTGCTGGGAGGAGTGACATTTGTAAATCACTTGTAATATAGTCTGTTTCTGCCATTTCGCCCAAGGCGATTTTTAGCGTTCACTATTGCGCCAATTCGGCTGATCGAATTAACTTAACTAGAATTGTCCTGCAAGGGATAGGAGATATAAATGATCAAAAAGGCACTTGTATTGGTTTCTGCTTTAGCGATGCTTGTTTCGGGCACACTGTTTCCCGCATCAGCCCAAGATGAACCTACACCTGCACAGATTGCTGCAGCTGCCGCCGAGACGCGCCAGTCTGTATTCAAACTACTCTTATTCAACCTGGTTCCTATTGCTGGCATGGCACGGGGTGCACCATTTGACGCGGCGGTAGCCGAGAAGAATGCGCGCAACATCGCCGCCCTTGCACCGATGATTCCTGATTTATTCTCGGCGGCAGACACTCGGGACTTCGACGTTGAGACTGAAGCGCTTGACGTGATCTGGGAAAATCCAACTGAGTTTGCTGCGAAAGCACAGGCGTTGATGGAAGCTGCGGGTACCTTTGCAGACGTTGCGGCCGGTGGCGATAGAGCTGCAACTCTTGGCGCTTTTCGAGCATTAGGTGGCGGCTGCGGAAACTGTCATGACGACTTCCGAGTAGACAATGACTAGATAGTAGTTATCTACTCAATAAAAAAGGGCAGCCTGGGCTGCCCTTTTTTGTGTCTGTTTTTTTGTTATTTATTGCGCGTCATTTGACGCATTGTGCCGGGTAAAGAATGCCGCCAGTGCAGCTCTGTCTTCATCGCTAATCTTACTGGTGTTGTGTTCTATCACATCGTTCATATCGCCACCGGCAAAATCCCCATCGGGTTTTAAACCCAGGAGTAAAAATAGATCGAGGTCGAATGCCGTCCATTCTTCCATCGCGGCGGCATCGATCGCCTCGATAACATCTTCCCCCAGAGTCGCCCCGGCGAACTCTCGCCTGGCATCAAGAATCCCTAGTGAGTTTCTTGGCGTATGGCATTCACTGCAGTGCCCAAGATTTCTGGCCAGATAGGCGCCTCGCTCCACTAAGTCATCATCAAAAGCTTCGTATTCAACTTCGCTGATGTCCGCCATGAGATTCCACCCCGCCATCGCCCAGCGATTCAGCCAGGGTGGCGTCTGTGCAGCGGGCACCGAGTTGGCTATAGGATCGAGGCTCATGAGATAGGAACCTATATCCACTACATCCTGATCGCTAAGACCTGCGTAGGCGCGAAAGGGAAACGCCGGATAGTAGAAACTACCACCAGGTGTTCGCCCGTGCTTCAACGCTAAGAGAAAATCTTCCGCCTGCCAGCTGCCAATTCCTGTCTCCATGTCGGGAGTGATATTTGGCGCGAAGAAGGTGCCGAAGTCGGTTTCCAGCGCCAGCCCACCGACGAATGACTCCTCATCCTCTTCGCCGCGATGACAACTTATGCAGCCACCGGCGATGACCAGATACTCTCCGCGCTCAATGGCCTCATCGCTAGTGGACAGTTGCGCAGAACTGGAAACAGACGGAGGCAGGAATAGCCATAGTGCTATCGATAACAAAACCACAGCGGCTGCTATTAGAAATAATCGTGCTTTGGATATTGCTAGCTGTGCCATTTCTCTAACCTCTAACTTCTAACTTAAGCGTCTACTAAGTATCGATCTCTATGCCAACCTGATTAAACCAATTCCGTCAGTTGTTCCTTATTGAAAGTCTCTATCGAATCCATGTCATTGTTGCGGATCTTGTCTGCCCAATCGGGATTGGCAAGCAGCGCACGACCCACGGCGATAAGATCAAACTCGTCTGCTTCCATGCGGCTGATAAGCTCATCGATGCCTGCAACTTCCGCAGAGCCATCACGATAGGTTGCGACAAACTCTTCAGTCAAACCAACACTGCCAACGCTGATAGTTGGCTTGCCCGTAATCTGTTTCACCCAACCGGCAAGATTCAAGGAAGAGCCTTCGAACTCTGGCTCCCAGAAGCGTCTGTTGCTGCAGTGGAAGATGTCCACTCCGGCCTCGGACAAGGGGCTGAGAAACTGTTCCAGCTCTTCGGGTGTCTGCGCCAGCCTCGCTTCGAAGTCTTGCTGCTTCCACTGTGAGAATCGCAGAATCATCGGGAAGTCGTCGCCGATCTCACCGCGTATGGCCTGCATGATCTCAACCGCGAAGCGTGTGCGCTTGGATAGCGAGCCGCCGTATTTATCGTCTCTCTGGTTTGTGCCTTCCCAGAAAAAATTATCGATTAGATAACCGTGGGCGCCATGTAACTCGATGGCATCGAACCCAATCCGAACGGCATCTGCTGCCGCCTGTGCAAAGGCTGCGATCACTTCATCAATTTCCGCTGTTGAGAGAGGTTCCAGCACCTTCTTGCCCGGACTAAGCAGCCCCGAGGGCGTCGCCGATGGATAGTCTGGATGTGGGCCCTCGCCAGGCTTGCGAATCCCACCTACATGCCACAGCTGCGGTGCTATCTTGCCGCCGGCTGCATGCACACTCTCGACTACCTTTGCCCAGCCTTCCAATGCTTCGCCATGGAAACAGGGGATCTGCACCGCCGAAGAAGCCGCCTTGTGATTGACCGTGGTGCCTTCGGTGATGATGAGACCCACATTGCCTTCGGCGCGTCTTCTATAATATTGCTCAACGTTTTCATCGGGAATACCGTTCGGCGAAAACTGTCTGGTCATTGGTGCCATGACAATTCGATTCGGTAATTGAAGTTTCGGGTGATTAAACGGCTTAAAGAGTACGTCCGGGTTCATCTGCTATCCTATTTTTACTTCGTTGTATCGGTTGTTCGGGTGTAGGTAAATTTACTGGCGAGCATTCTATTGCCTGCCAGTTTGCCTGTCGACTCATAGACTCGAGGCTGGGATTCCCTAGGGTGTCCAGGCGGATCGTGTCGCAGCCTGTTTGAGGGTAGAACGATTCGCATCCGATGGAGGCGGCTCCGAATCACCGAAGATGGCACGAATCCAGTGGCCGTCTGTTGGGTTGGGAAAGAGGATATAGTCGCGCCCGTATCGCTCTCGGTCTTCTTCCATGAGACTGAGCCGCTGCTCAAGGTCGGTAGAATAGTAGCGACGGGCAAAATCATTCAGGTTGTCACCCAATAGCACCACGACCTCATGGTCTTCTCTTATCTGCTGTTGAACTTGCTCCTTGTTCGATGTCTCGCGCAAGACGCGCAGGTGTGCTCGGTCCACCGAGGGGAAACCTACCGCATTCAGATTATCGAGCGCCAGGTCTACGGTAGAATCCCCCTGGTCGCGATTGGTTACATAGAAGATCTCCACGCCGTTGGCGACGCAAAATTCCAGAAACTCCAACGCGCCGGGGCTGGCAACCGCGCGATTCTCTGCAACCCAGCGATCCCAGATCGCATCATCGAAGAAGTCTCGCCCCTGCTCGATTAGATAGCCCCAGTAGTCATTCGCCAATAGCAGGGTTTCATCGACATCACTGATTATGGCAAGGGGGAGCGAGCCATCCTGCTTCTGTGCCAGAGCTAACTCGACACGCAGTCGCGCCAGGTTGAAGCCTTGGTGATACAGCGCGCGGTATTCGGCGGCGGTCTGTTTCCATGCCATCGCCATTGTCAGATTGTTCTCGAGGTTTGCATCGCTGCTTGGTGAGCTCTGTCCGAATGCGGGGACTGCTGCGCTCAGAGCGATCAGGGCCGCCAATACTTTTCCTACTACTTTCACTTCGCCGCGCATGGGTAATTTCTACTCCGTGTATAACTGTGATTTGTACAGGCTAGTCTGTACTATAGCCTGCTACGTTGTTGTGTAATCCTAAATCAATTTGGCTGACAACAACACTTCATCGGCCGATATTGCGCAAGATAAGCCAATACAGCGAGGACCAGATAATGCACCCAGATCAACCACGTCGATTGCATAGACCCAACACAGGTTTAGCACAACTCTTTCTAATGATTGGCCTATTCAGCTTTAGCGCCGTGCTATCCGCGCAGTCCTATCGTGTGCTTCTTTCAAACGACGACGGCATCGAATCTCCACGCCTGCATGCACTGCAAGAAGCCCTGGCACAGCTTCCCGGCGTCGAGGTAGTTGTCTCCGCCCCTAATGTAAATCAGTCCGGCTCCAGCCAGTCCTCAATCGGTTCGGTAACGGTGGACAACTATGAGCGTAACGGCAGTTTTTTCGGCTATGCCGTTCACGGCAGGCCCGCCGATGCGGTTCGCTTCGGCATTAAGGAGCTAGGCAAGGATCAGCCTTTCGATATCGTCGTCTCGGGCATTAACCGTGGCGCCAATGTTGGCAACGTCTCCCATCTGTCTGGCACGGTGGGGGCGGCGATGGAAGGCTTGTACCATGGCCTGCCCGCGATAGCCGTCTCGGAAGATCCGGAGAGTGAGAACACAGCTATCACGGCAAAGTTCACCGCGGATCTGGTGGATCGCTATCGCAGAGAAGGCGCGCCCATAGGCACGATGATCTCGATCAACGTCCCGGCCGGAGATCTAAAAGGCGTGGCGGTAAGGCCCATGGGAGATTCTTATTTGGAAACGGGTAGCTATGAAGTAACTAATCGCAGTGGCGGCAGCACGCAGTACGAGAGAATTCGCCTCATTGTGCAGTCGGAGAATCCGGCGACAGATACCTATGCCTACCAGCAGGGATACATCTCACTCACGCCACTTAAATTCGACTGGACCGATTTCGAGATGCTCGATGAAGTTGAATCGTGGAATTTACAGATCGACTAGTCGATTTACTCAGGAGAGTGTTGTGCTCGAATTCGAACACATAATACAGGTCAACGATCCGACCAACGGTGAACTGCCCATGCTGACAAGGTCTCAGTTGTGGGAGGGCTTGGTGCTGCGCGCAAGGCGCCCCGACAGATTCAATAGTAGCCTGCAGGTGACCACCAAAGAATACGCTGAGGATGAATTCGAGCGCGTCATCGATGTTGGAGATGCTAAGTTTTATGAACTGGTAATGCTTTATCAGGATGAGAAGATTCATACCCAGACTATGGAAGAATATGACCAGATAGATGCCGAGAGCGTTACCCATCTGGAAGAGCCCGAGGAGGGCTACCTATTTGTCCGTTTCAGCTATAGACGCGAGATAGACGAAGACGGCTCCGTTGATGTCTCAGAGCACTTGAAATCGGCTTATCTAGAGACCGACCGTGACGCGATTGCGCTAATTCGAATGTTTGCCGAAAGTGGCCTGTTTGGCGAATCCATAGACTGAGCAATCAATACTAGGCAAAGCCACTTCAATTGTAGTGTGTTACTCGCTACCTAGCTGCGCCCGCTCTGTTCTTCTTTGATATGCAGTGCTGAATTGGTTTATTCTCTGAGGCACTGCTTACTATTCTAAATAATTCGATGCCCTCAGGGGTGGGAGATAACAACAATGAAAGCACTCCTGAACTCACTACTGATTACCGCCGCTCTTTCTGCCAGTACATTTGCCATGGCCGATCGTCAGGCCAGCGATGATGAACAGCATATCGATGACCCGCGTGTGCAGCATCGAAGCTACGAATTTCCGACAACGGGAGAGTCAATTCCCTACGCCGTGTTTGTTCCTTCCAGCTATGACGCTAGTCGGGCTTCTCCCTTAATTGTTTCCTTGCATGGCCTGGGCAGAAGCCACGATTGGTTGATGGGCTACCACGGATTCCTCGATCAGGCTGAAGCGAACGGCTATATAGTTGTCACCCCTCTGGGTTATATCCGCCGTGGATGGTACGGCTCCCGAGCTCTCGAGGACATGGAAGATGCCAGAAATAGTGAGCAAGATGTTCTCAACGTATTGCAGCTAATGCGTGATGAGTTCAATGTCGATTCCAATCGAATCTATCTTTGGGGACACTCCATGGGCGGTGCGGGCACCTATCATATTGCCGCGAAGTACCCAGACCTATTCGCAGGTCTGGGAGTTGCGGCACCTGCCCCTGAAGCCAATGCACCGATGGATGAGATTCTAGGAAAGATTAAGCATCTGCCTATCTTCGTTCTGCAAGGCGACCAGGATGAATCCGTGCCCGTCGAACGCACTCGTGCCTGGGTAGCATCGATGCGCGAGCTCGGCATGCAACATGTCTATGTAGAAATTCCCGGCGCAGATCACTCTCTGCTAATCTCCCAGGATAAGAACAATATGCAAAAGTTCGTCGACTTCTTTAACATCGTACGCAAGCAGTATTAGATTGAAGGACATAATAAAAAATGAGATCAAAGTTTCTAGGTAGTGCAATCTGCTGTTTCCTACTCGCCATGACGCAGGCTAATGCTGCGGAAGACGCTGCCTTCGACGCAGAAGAAACTTATCAATCTACCTGCTTTGCCTGCCATGGCACCGGCGCTGCTCACTCACCCGAGGTCGGCGATCAGATCGAATGGGAAATACGCATGGACAAAGGCATGGACACTCTCGTGCAGAACACCATCAACGGGCTCAATGGCATCATGCCGCCCAGAGGTCTTTGTGCGACCTGCAGCGACGAGCAACTCAGGGCCATCGTAGAATTCATGGTTCAGAGCAGTCTATAACTACACTAGTCATTCTACTAAAAAATAGGGAGCACGATTCATGTTGCACTCAGGAAAAAATTCTATTAAGGGTTTGCTGCTTGCAGCCTGCTTGCCAATTTTGTTAATTGGCTGTGCACCCGAAGGCGATTCCACCTCGATTGAAGTCGCGACCAGTAGCAGGAGCACCGGTGGTGAGGTAGAGCAGGTAAAAGTTACTTCTGCACTTCGGCCCGTCTCGTCCGTGCAGAATATGGACTGGCGCCTACACAATCTCGACCTCGCAGGTTCTCGCTATGCGCCCAGCGATCAGATCAATCGAGAGAATGTTGCCGAGTTAACTCCCAAGTGGCTTTTCCAACACGGCGTGATCGATGGCGTGAGCAACCAGACTACGCCGGTGATTGTCGGCGACATGATGTACGTCACCGACTCCCGCGGCAGTGTCTATGCTCTTAATGCGGTAGACGGACACCTGCTGTGGACCTATGACGTAACACGCCTATTAGGCGGTGGTCGTCGCGAGGGCTATATCTTCAGACATAGAGGCGTGGCCTATGAAGACGGTGTGGTGTATTCCGCAGCGGGCTCGTTTGTCTTCGCCCTCGATGCAATCACCGGCGAACCCCTTGAAGGGTTTGGAGACAACGGTCAGGCACCGGTGATTCTGGATGTACTGCATCAGAAGAATCCGGATATCGAGACGGCGATATCCGTAGGCTATTGGTTTACAACCGCTCCGCAAGTCTATGACGGCGTGATTTATGTCGGCACGACGCGCAGCGAGAGCCATATCGCTGGCGGCTATGTGCTGGCAATCGATGCCAAGACCGGCGAGGGCATCTGGAACTTCAATACTGTTCCACAAGACGAGACCGATCAGGGCTGGGATATCGCGGGGCCAACCTGGGTTGGCGGCGAACGCAACGGTGGCGGCATCTGGGAAACACCTGCAATCGATCCCGAATTGGGAATGGTCTATGTGGCCGTAGGCAATCCCTTCGGCGATAGCACCAAGCGCGATGGTATGAATCTTTTCAGCGATTCCATTATTGCCCTCTCTCTCGAAGAGGGAAATCTGGAGTGGTATTACCAGCAGGTCCATCACGATGTGTGGGACTACGACTCTGGCAACCAGCCGGTATTATTCGATATGGAAGTCGACGGACAGGACGTTAAAGCCCTGGCGCAGGCAAGCAAGAATAGCTGGCTCTACATACTCAATCGAGAAACCGGCGAACCGGTTCACCCGATAATAGAGACGCCTGTCTCAACGGAAACAGATGTGGAAGGCGAAGTCCCCTATCCTACACAGCCGATCCCACATAAGGCCAATGGCGAGAGAATGGAGCCCGTATCCCCAGTCTTCCCTACGGATATTCCTGCACAGCAGATGGAAGCAAACGAACTTGTTGAACAGTTCACGCCTATTGGGCCGAACCAGATTTTCTCTCCCGGTTATGGAGGCGGCGCAAACTATGCTCCGATTTCCTATGGCAAAGACACCGGCTATTTATATATTAATGCCATCGATCAGCCGTTCAATTCCGGCCGCGACCCCAAGGGATATTTCTCTGCCTATGACCCAACCACAGGCGAGTTAATCTGGCGACAGATCTTCGAAGGCTACGGACAAGCCGGTTCGGTAGTCACCGCGGGGGGCATTGTATTCGTCGGGGCCGGAAGCAATACCGCTGGCTACTTCTATGCTTATGATGCCTATACCGGTGAAGAGCTATGGAAGTTCAATACAGGCGCCGGCGTGTTCGCATCACCTTCGGTATATGTCATCGATGGTCAGGAATATGTGACCGTAGCATCGGGCGGCGGATCGAGAGGGCGAAGAGGTGGCGATCTGATTCTTGTCTTCGCCTTGCCTGATTAGATTCGATTCAGCAAATAGGTTTCTTCGTGGTTACACAACCACGAAGAAACCATTACGTTTTCTATAGCGCACATTATTAAAGCTATAAAACTTTACGTTGCCCTCTCGAATCACCCTATACCCTCTCGGCAGTGTCGCGACACGAAAGCCAGCTCGCGGTTTTACGATAATATAGCCGCGGCCCTTCTTCTGGTAATAAACACCTTCGCTGTAAAAGAACGTCTCATCATTGTGAACAAAGCGCACATGGGTCGCTGGTAGTCTATTTAATCTTGATGCGGAAACCCTGGTAACCGTTCTAATGGGTGCCGCTGGGGTGACTACAACCGTGTTCACCGTTTGATGGGAATGCACGACACCATGTCTGTGAATACCTCTGTGCAATGGATCCGCGCTTGCACTCGTTGCCGACAGCAGCATGGCACAGCCTAAGGTGTATCCGATTACACTCGTTGTAGAAAACAATTTCATGAGATTTCTCCAGTTTCCAACGCTATAAAAACTACTACACGATCAAGTATCGCTTAGTAAGTAGAACGCTTGGGGAGGAAATTGGTTTACACGAAGGCGAGGCCGTTATGTCTCAACGGCGGAAGCAGGCTATAGCGTGGTGATAACGAGCCTGAAACCGATAGTGTTGTTGCGGACTCCGGGGTCGACACCGCCGCGTACAGCGGCCCGTATATTACCCACACCATCGGCGAATGAGCCGCCGCGCATGACCCAGAGTGCATCTTCAGCCAGATTAGCCGCGTCGTCGTCTGCGGTATAAGGATAAGCCTGTAGCGGGCTGCGTGTCAGCTCCCACACATTGCCGCTCATATCCTGAAGGCCGAAGGCGCATTGAGTGCAGGGCTTGGAGCCAACGGGGAGGATGGTGCTCGAGCCGTAGTTAGCAAATTCCATGGAGGGCGTATTTCCCCAAGGGAAGAGTCGGCCATCTGTGCCACGGGCTGCCTTCTCCCATTCTGCCTCTGAGGGCAGGCTTATGCGAGCGCCGCTTGCGAGAAAGCTGCGTAATTCTTCGGGCGTGTTAGGCGAGCTCTCCACTTTCCCCTGTAACCAACGCGTATATCCCAAGGCTTCAGGCCACGTAATATTTGTTATGGGAATATTGCCTGCTGCATCTGCTGGAATCTTGTCAGCCAGAGTTGGGTTCTCTTGTGCATAGGCCCAAAATTGCGCAACCGTAACCTCGAACTTCCCGATATAAAAATCTGTCAGCTCAACCGACCCCTGACGACGGGAACTGGACCAGCGTTCATTCTCGTAGGCGAGACGATCCAGCGCAGGATTGCTGCCCATGGTAAAAGTGCCGGCGGGAATCTTTACAAAACCTAGCAGTGGCTCGTCCGGAAGATACCAGGCATCGCTGCGAAGTCCGGTAACCGAAGCGAGTGCCTCGGCAGAGGCAAGAACTGTCGCTTCATGCTGTCGTGATTGAAAAGTCATCCATGCAGCGACAAAGACAATCATAAGACACATGATGCTAAGGCCCAGAGTTCGCCCAGGTATTTGCTGCGCGCTAGAACCATCCCCTTCGGCGTTTGCCTTAGGCTGGGGCTTGCTCATATCTGCGACCTGTTACTCTCACAGGCAAAGGCCCAGTTATGTTCACAGGCCTTCTCATACAACTCTTGCGTGGAGGCGGACATTAAGTTTTGTCCGCCCTCTCTCAGAAGCAATCTTAGATCCAGTTCATGAGGCGTCTCACGGGCCATGAGATCTTGGTCCAACAGATTGAGACATGCCGCCTGAAACTTTAACTCACAGCCTCTGGAAAAATAGGCTAGCGAGAGCTCCTCATCAGATTCTGTAATCTTTCCTTCACGGTAATGAGCCCCTATTTCATTACATGCCCAGGCTGCATTGTCTCCGCAATAGCTTGCCTCGAGTTGTAGCATTCGGCCACAAGCATTCGGCAACTCACTGGCGCAGGCCTGTTCCCAAAACGGAAGACTATCACCTTCGTGCATGCTGTCGGTCTTTCCAAGGAAGGACATAGAGGCAAAGATTACGATCCAGATACTCATATGCGCTAGATTGGCGCGACCGCCAAACCAGCTCTCTCGCCAAACATTCAATAGCGCCTGGGAATGTATAGAACGCACAGACCTGTCGATAGCGATGACACTCAGGTTCAGAAGTGGTACTACGAGAAGCTTGTCGTAGAAGGTGGGTGAACCCATGCTGCCTAGCAGGGTGTACAGTCCAAAAACTCCCAGCCCATAGAGCATGCCGAAGATGGTTTTTCCTAATGGCGTTCTGGGAGAAGTCGAAGGATCAGTAATCAATAGGTGCAGGCCCAGAAAAACCGCAGCGGGGATTTCCGAATCCAGGAAATAGGGAACTCCAGTACCCGCCGAATAGAGCGCACTTATGCCGAATAATGTAATCGCCGCTGCTCCGGCAACGAGTGTTATGGAGAAGAAATACATAACAACGAGGCCAACCAGGAATAGGAAGGTATAGATATTCGGTGCCAGGGTGAGAGTCGATGCAATCTCCTGCCCCCAAGTAAGAGCGGTTGTGTTGGTGGCGATGAGTATCAATGAGAAAAACCCCAAGGCAAAGGCCGAGGGATTAAAGATATGCGAGCTACGCCCGTCTCTTTGCCAACGCACATATTCCTTGCCCATGAAGCCGACGGCAATCATCAGGAACTGGAGATAGAACCAATCGTCTCTAAACCAGAGAAACAGGTTGATACTGAGGATAATCGGAATCGGTCCAAAGCCCAGGCTGTACTCGCGACGTCTGGACCAGGCCAGCAACATATCGAAAGTATAGGCAAACAGCAGCTGGCCGATTATCAGCCAGGCATGGTCGTACACCGGACGCCAGTAGTAGCCCCAGTAGGCATAGACGCTGAACTGCACCATCGCCTGAATATAGTGCTGGGGCCGCAGGAGGATACTGAATACCCTCTCTTCATTCTTGTTTTTCGAATTCACCAGCAGATAGGCCTGCCACGCGAGTAATGCAGCGGCTGCGCCCCAGAATGACCAGACCAGGGTGGCATTACCCTGTATGCGGGGGACGAAACTAAGGGCTATAAGCAGGATAGATAGGGCGAATGGAAACTTGAAGGCGCCCAGGCTTGAGCCTAACTGCCCGGCAGTAGACGGCTTGTTATTGCGGCTATGTTGTTTGGAACTGGCAGAAATGGCCATTTGATTACACTCTGACGCGAGAAATTAGTCGATGGCAAGAATAAACCACCTACTGGAGCAATTCAATTTGGCTGGGCTATGAGCTAGGCATTCACTGCCTCTAGGAGGGGGATAGATGCCGACAATTGAGCTCTGGCTAGGGCTCAATTGTCGGGATGGGCTGCATCTGCTGCCTGTGAATGACGGTGCTGGTGCTCAGGCTGGCCATCTTCACGGGCCGAACCGTGATGACGATGGGGCCTATTGTGATCTTCATGATCACCGTGACGAGTACCGCCTACGGCAGCATTGGCCATTCGAAACGGCGCCGCTATCATCGTGCCTGTTGTGTCCGCAGCCACGCCTACAACCGCTCCAGTCAGCTGGAATGGGGCTTTAACCACCGCCGCAGTCGTATCTACGGCAACACCGATTACGGCACCTACGCAGCTGGTCAGGGTAAGCGCGAGGGCTAGGCTGGCTATCAATTTTGAGCGCTTCATTGGCAATCTCTAGTTTATTTTTCGCAGCCCCATTGAAGGGGGGGATGATCTACCTTAGTGCTCACTGCCTGAATCATGGCTGAATAGCCTCACTGGGTCTCCCCTGTCTAACCACGGCACTTAAGCCTGCTGAAATAGTGGCTTTAGCGAGACCTCAATAGGCGCAAATTGATCTTGAAAATTCGCCTAAACAAGCGTAGCTTCAAGCAATTAGCCCCTGATTTCTCATAAGAATTAAAATACTGTTGGAGGTTCAGATGAACAACAGAGTACTTAGCAAACTAAGCCTAGCCATTATCGGTCTTTTGGCCGCTCCACAATTGCTGGCACAGTCGGGCGAAATGCCCCGGACTGAATATGGTCACCCGGATTTTCAGGGCACCTACACCTTTAGAACACTGACGCCGCTTAATCGCCCGCGAGAATTGGCAGACAAGGCCACTCTGACACCAGAGGAAGCAGCCGAATGGGAAGCATTCGAGAATCGCCGCCAGAATCGCGACCTGATCATCGACTCCGTAGGCGGTGCCGGCTACCCACCTGGCGTAATCTCCTACAATGAATTCTGGTATGAGCGTGGCGTCGAGACTATTGCAGACCGCCGTACATCTCTGGTTTACGATCCACCGAATGGCCGCGTACCCGAGCTAAACGCTATTGGTAAAGAACGCCGCGCCGCCTACGGGCAGATGGTCTTCGAGAGCGCTGGGCCTGAAGGCAGAACTACAGTCGATCGCTGCCTTACTGGCTTCGTTGCCGGGCCACCGATGATTCCTGGCTCCTACAATAACAATATGCAGCTGGTGCAAACCAAAGACACTGTAATGATCTTGAACGAGATGGTGCATACGGCACGCATCATTCGTATGGACAGTGAGCACAATACCAAGCAATTAAAATGGGAAGGTGATTCAGTCGGCTACTGGGATGGAGATGAGCTTGTTATCACCACTAAACACTTCTACCACGACTACAATCTTCGTGGCATGTCAGACCAAGCCGTAATCCAGGAGCGTTTCAGCTGGGTTGATGAAAACACATTGGATTATGACTTTACTGTGGAAGATCCCCTGTCCTGGGATGTGACCTGGTCTGGGAAAGTACCCATGCGCCGCGCTGCTGACCCGGTCTATGAGTATGCCTGCCACGAAGGCAACCATGGCTTGCAGGGCATTCTTGCCGGATGGAGACGCTATGAGTCCATGGGCTTAAATGGTGACGGCTCACCCAAGTCTGAAACTGGAACCGTTGCTATAGAAGAATAGTTACCAGTCGAACGCACAAGATCTGCATTTAGCTGCAGATTTTGGAAATTTCAAATAAACCAGAGTTGGGTTACTATCCAAGTCTGGTTTTTTTATGTCTGCAGTCTATTTGTTTTCCATTTTTTTAATGCCAGCTCGACAATTTTTCAGGATCGCAATACCCATGTTAAGAAAACGGCTTCTACCTGTCTGCGCTGCCCTGTGTTCACTGCTATTGTTTTCTGGCAGCGTGCTTGCCGAGGTAAACTCGGTTTTCATCTCCTCCAGGCTAGACCCGAACGCGATTATCATTACAGAGGTAGATATCATCTTTATCTACGACGAGGAAATCGCCAACGCCTTGCCAGACACGAAGTCCGCGTGGTATTCGAATAAGCGAGGGTTCACGCGGGATGCCGGGGATAAGATGGACATCGTCAATGTCTTTATTCCCCAGGGCTTCGACTCGGAGATGGCGAGCCTGCCGGTGCGCCGCGCAGAGGCGCTGCAGGTTCTAGTCTATGCCTACCATGACGATTCGAAGGCTACGCCAAGAGACATAACCGATACCGCCAATGTGCTAATCGAGATAGACCCATTCGGTATTCGCGTATCGAGTCGAGACTGAGTGGATGTCGGCCATGGAGCTGGAGCAGATTTTCCCTTTTCTACTGGTGTCCACCGTAGTGATCGCCGCTCCTGGGCCCAACGTTCTGGTAATAGTTTCCACCACACTCCTGTCTGGAAGACGGCGCGGCTTACAGACAGTGATAGGCACGACTCTTGCCATGGTAATCCAGCTCGCGATCGCGGCACTGGGAACCACCCTATTCCTGGCCACGCTCAGTCAAGGTCTAATCTGGTTGAAATGGTTCGGTGTCGCCTACTTGTTGTTTCTCGGCAGTAATTCACTCTATGCTTTCTACACACGCAAGAAGGTCGAACGATCCAGCGCCAGTGCCTCGATGCAACGCGGTTTCTGGGTTTCGCTTACTAATCCAAAAACGATTCTATTCTTTAGCGCTTTCCTACCACAGTTCGCTAGCACTAGCAGCGCCTACCTGCCACAGATTGCGACTCTATCTGCCTGCTTTCTCTTGCTAGCAGTCACTATGGATAGTTGTTATGTATTGCTGGCGGCCAAGTTGAAATGGCTACTTGCCTCTCGAGATATCGACCGGATTAGTAATGGTGTAAGTGGCACCTTGTTTTTAGGCGCCGGAGGAATCCGCGCGACCACGAACCGCGTCTAGAAATACACTTGTTGCTAATAGCGTAGCTATTCTTGTATTAGCTGAATCCAATTTCCACAGGTGTCATCAAAAGTTGCAATCCAGACACCATCGTATTGTGTGGGTTCGCCTTTGAAGGAAACGCCCTTCTCAGTGAGTCGCTTCCATTCCTGGTGTATATCATCACTGTGAAAAGCGGTGGCTGGGATTCCATCGGTATAGATTGCGGCTTGGAAGACCTTCGCAGCGGGGTGCGCGTTTGGTTCCAGCGACAATTGCGTCTCACCGGAGCCCTTGGACGTGACCGTCAGCCAGCGAAACTCGCCTAGATCGATATCGTGCACCTTGTGAAAGCCCAGTATTTCGGTATAGAACGCAAGGGCCCTACTTTGATCATCTACAGAAATTCCAACAAGTTTGATGTCCATGTATCCTCCTCAGGGCGTGTAGAACACGGGCACACTTTACAATTGAATTGCTATTGGCCGTAGTTTATTCTTGTATCCCCCTATTCATCAATGAAAGATCAATGAGAGTTCTAGAAGATGACTAATAACAACATAAAGACAGCTTTACTGGCATTGGCGATAACGCCGGCATTGGTTTTTGCCCAAGCCGACATGCCTCCTACAAACGATCTGGAAAACCCTTATCTCACTCAGTCGGGCTACTTTAAGATGCCTGCAGGCCGCGACTGGGGTTCATCCAGCACGGTTGAAATCGATGCCGATGGCGAGAGCATCTGGGTCGCCGAACGTTGCGGCGGCAATGCTAATGCCTGCGTTGAGAAGCCTGACACAAACCTGATCATGTTGTTCAGTAAGAACGGCGATATGGTTCGTAGCTTCGGCGCCGGTTATATTACCTGGCCTCACGGCATTCACGTAGATCACGACGGCAACGTCTGGGTCGCTGATGCACGTGGCTCAGAGCAGACCCAGGGCTATGATGGCGAACATTATGGGCACCAGGTTCACAAGTTCAGCCCTACCGGGGTTCACCTGATGTCCTTGGGCAAGAAAGGCGGCGGTCAGGACGACGAATATTTCTACACGCCAAATGACGTGCATGTTGCGCCTGATGGATCCATTTTTGTAGGCGAGGGACACTCCAGCGCTGAGGGCTCTACCAACCGCGTACACAAATTCGATGCGGACGGAAACCACCTCTTCTCATTCGGCGAATGGGGAACCGAGCCAGGAAATTTCCGCCAGCCACACGGTTTGGCCATGGACTCGAAGGGACGCCTGTTCGTAGCAGACCGCGGCAATAACCGTATCCAGATCTTCGATCAAGATGGCAATCTACTCGACGTATGGCATCAGTTCAGCCGCTTGAGTGGCATCTACATCGACGAGAATGATGTGCTTTACGGCGCAGATTCAGAGTCAGGTTCGGTTAATCCCGATCATGGTGACTGGGTTCGTGGTATCCGTATCGGAAGCGCTATTACCGGTGAAGTGGAATTCCTGATTCCTGACCCACAACCAGATTGTCGTGGTACTTGTACTGCAGAGGGTGTAGTTGCCGATGCTCATGGCAACATCTTCGGTGCCGAAGTTGGCCCAGTTGGTGGAATCAAGCGTTACGTTCGACCCGTCAAGTAATGCATCACTAAGTACTACTTAGGATCCACTTCTAAGAAAGCCCACCCTAAGCGGTGGGCTTTTTTTTGCCAACAAGACGGCCCAGCTTGTTAAAAGCAACCGAATTGTTAGAGAAATTTTGGAGAGGCACCGGGTTCGATTCTAGTCACCCTCGGAGCCTACGTACTGCTATCCGAGAGTGAGTAGAGCTGCGCTGTGCCAGCCGCTATTTAGACGGCTGCGATAATAGCGTTCAGAGTCGCACTTGGACGCATAGCAGCGGAGGCCTTCTCGACATCGGGCTTGTAGTATCCACCCACATCCATGGAAGGTCCCTGGGCTGAATTAAGCTCATCGATGATCTTCGCTTCGTTCTCGGTCATAGCCTGTGCCACCGGCGCAAAGCGTGCCTGCAGCTGGGCATCGCTATCCTGCGCAGCCAGTGCCTGCGCCCAGTACAGGGCCAGGTAGAAATGACTGCCACGATTATCTAACTCGTTAACCTTGCGTGAAGGTGACTTGTTGTTATCGAGGAAATCGCCGGTAGCCTTATCCAGGGAATCGGCAAGTATTTTCGCACGACCGTTTCCGGTGACATTCGACAGATGCTCCAAAGATGCCGCCAGGGCCAGAAACTCGCCTAGTGAATCCCAGCGAAGATGGTTTTCCTTCTCGAATTGCTGAACGTGCTTCGGTGCAGATCCGCCGGCGCCGGTTTCAAACAGACCGCCGCCCTTCATTAGTGGCACAACAGAAAGCATCTTGGCACTGGTTCCCAGTTCCAGAATCGGAAACAGGTCAGTTAAGTAGTCACGCAGCACATTGCCCGTAACCGAGATAGTGTCCAGGCCATCCTTCGCTCGTTGTAGGGACAGACGCGTAGCCGCCTCTGGCGTCATGATGCTAATCTCCAGACCATCGGTATCGTGGTTTGCAAGATAGGTATGTACCTTCTTGATGATCTCGGCGTCGTGGTTACGGTTCTCGTTCAGCCAAAAGACTGCCGGAGTAGTCGAGAGTCTGGCCCGACTAACTGCCAGCTTAACCCAGTCCTGGATCGGTGCGTCTTTAGCCTGACACATGCGCCAGATGTCGCCTTCTTCTACGGCGTGTTCGAGCAAGGTGTTTCCTGTCTTATCGATAACGCTAACAGTTCCCTTAGCCGGAATCTCGAAAGTCTTGTCATGAGAACCGTACTCTTCTGCTTTCTGAGCCATAAGACCAACGTTAGGTACGCTGCCCATGGTTGATGGATCGAATGCGCCATTAGTTCTGCAGAAGTCGATTACTTCCTGGTATACGCCAGCGTAGCAACGGTCTGGAATTACAGCCTTCATGTCTTGCAGGTTTCCATCAGGACCCCACATCTGCCCTGAGGTTCGAAGCGCTGCAGGCATCGAGGCATCGATTATCACATCGCTAGGCACGTGCAGATTAGTTATGCCCTTGTCCGAATCCACCATCGCCATATCGGGGCGATCTACATAGCAAGCCTGGAGATCTGCTTCGATCTCTTCGCGCTGCGCATCTGGAAGACTCTTAATCTTGCTATAGACGTCACCGATACCATTGTTCGCTTCAACACCAAGCTCTGCAAAAACCGCTGCATACTTGTGAAACACTTCTTCATAGAAAACAGTCACGGCGTGACCAAATATAATCGGATCCGACACCTTCATCATTGTCGCTTTCAGGTGTAGAGAAAAGAGAACGCCTTGATTCTTCGCGTCGTCAATCTGCTTGGCGAGAAAGCTCCGCAGCGCAGTTCTATTCATCACTGAGGCGTCTATCACTTCGCCCGCAAGCAAGGCTACGCCTTCCTTCAGGACAGTGACACTGCCCGCACTATCACGGTGCTCGATTCTAACGCTTGTCGCAGCATCGACAGTTGTGGATTGTTCGCTGCCAAAGAAATCACCCGATTCCATATTCGCAACATGAGATTTGGAATCCTTCGACCAGGCACCCATGGAATGTGGATTCTTGCGTGCATAGGATTTTACCGATGCCGGTGCGCGGCGATCGGAGTTTCCTTCTCTGAGCACAGGATTTACAGCGCTGCCCTTTACCGAGTCATAACGCGCCTTGATGTCGCGCTCTTCATCTGTTTGTGGCTCTTCCGGATAGTCGGGAAGTGCATAACCCTGATCCTGCAATTCCTTTATAACGCCCATTATCTGCGGCAGAGAAGCAGAGATGTTCGGGAGTTTAATGATGTTAGCCATTGGGTCCTGAGTCATCTCGCCGAGTTCGGCAAGCGCATCGCTCTGCCGCTGATCTGTATTCAGGTAGTCTGAGAAATTGGCGATTACACGCCCGGCAAGAGAGATATCTCGAGTTTCGACGGCCACGTCGGAGGCATCGGTGAAAGCCTTAATGATAGGTAATAGTGAATACGTGGCCAAGGCTGGCGCCTCGTCTGTCTCGGTATAGATAATTGTAGATTTGTTATCTGACATCGTAATTCCTTATATTGACTCGTTCTAGCCGTGCTAGTGCCGTGATTGTGCTGTGTTGGTGCTGTATTAGTACCCTCATATTACTCTCTTAGTTAAGCAGCCTTTTACGCACACCTGCCTAGGGGCAAAAAGGGCGCGTATTATAGCAGTCACAGAGCAACACTTACAGTGGCCACAGATGCTCTACGGCGGCTATGTACGCTATAATTCAAACTCTTGGTACTGCGCGAGCCTGCCTTGGCTCAAACAGCTAGCAACTATACGCCGATCGATAAGACAACCGTGAATTAGAGAAGAGAGACTATGCTATTAGCCACAGGCATCCCAGATTTTACTATTCGTTCCGCCACAGTCGAGGACTGCACCTTGATTCTGAGCTTCATTCAGGAATTGGCAGATTATGAGAAACTGAGTCACGAGGTAGTTGCAACGGTCGCGATTCTGGAAGAAACCTTATTTGGTGAGAAGTCTTACGCCGAAGTCACCATCGGCGAATACCACGGTAAGGCAGTCGGTTATTCGTTGTTCTTTCACAATTTCTCTACTTTTACTGGAAGGCCGGGAATCTACCTCGAAGATATCTACGTCCAGCCGCAGATGCGCGGCAAGGGATTCGGAAAGCTACTTCTGGCCTATATCGCCAAGCTCGCCGTTCAACGCAACTGCACAAGAGTTGAATGGTCGGTTCTAGATTGGAATGAGCCCTCTATTAAATTTTATAGATCGATCGGTGCCGCCCCCATGGATGGCTGGACGGTCCAGCGACTCGATGGCACCGAGCTTGCTTATTTCGCACAGCAATTCAAATAAACTTAGATCTTGTTTAGTTCTAACATTTTATAGCTCCTAGAGAAGGCGAGGTTTAGCTTGAGTAGAATAGTCTATGTAAATGGCGAGTATGCCGCTGAAGAAGAGGCAAAGATTTCAATCTTCGATCGCGGCTTTATCTTCGGCGATGGCGTGTATGAAGTCGTACCTGTGATTTCTGGCAAACTGGTAGATCGCGCCTATTTCCTTGAACGACTCGAAAGATCTCTCAGCGAGCTGAGTCTTATCTGGCCTTGTTCTCAGCGCGAGTATATAGACATTATGCAGGAACTTATTTCTCGCAATGGCCTGAAGGAAGGAATCGTTTACTCGCAGGTGACTCGTGGTATCGCCGATAGAGACTTTGCCTTTCCCCCGAATACGCCTCCGACTCTAGTCGCGTTTACCTCATCTATGGACTTACTGGAGAACCCCCAGGCCGAGACTGGCATTTCCATCGCTACGAGCGAAGACATTCGTTGGAAGCGTCGCGATATCAAATCGATAAATCTTCTCGCTCAATGTTTGGCTAAACAGGATGCGCAAAGCAAGGGCGCAAACGAAGGCTGGATGATTGAGGATGGCTTTGTTACCGAAGGTGTTTCCTCGAGCGCCTACATCGTAAAAGATAGAAAAATAATTACACGCCCTCTCTCCAACTTGATTCTTCCCGGGATTCGCCGTCGTACTTTGATCGAGATTGCCCAGCGTGAAAATATTCAGATCGAACAGCGCCTGTTCACTATAGAAGAAGCACTGCAGGCTGACGAGGCTTTCATAAGCAGTGCCACAACCCTTGCCCTAGGAGTCGTAAGTATAGACGGGCAGCCAATTGGCGACGGAAAACCTGGCGAGATAACTGGAATATTGCGAAGCTTATACATACAACGGCTGTTAGAAGAAGCCAGCACAGCAGATTAGTCTTGCGGGGTATTGGCACTTAGCCCCGATCACCTCCAAAGCTAATCACCTCGCTAATATGCTTCGCATTCATCAATAACATAAGCAATCGATCTACGCCCACGGCAACGCCAGAACAGCTGGGTATACCGCTTTCAAGGGCGGCGATTAGCCTCTCATCTATAGCATGGATCTGCTGTCCCTTCTCTTTCCGCAGCCCATTGGCCTCTTCAAATCGTGCTCGCTGCTCGTCGCTGTCGCTGAGCTCAAAATAACCATTCGCCAGTTCCATGCCGTGACCGAACAACTCGAATCGCTTGGCTACCACTACACTAAAATCGTCCTCGGCCAAGGTTGATAATGCAGCCTGCTCCTGCGGATAGTCATAGATAAAGCAAAACGCCGGTAGCTCAGGCTCTATGGCGTTGGCAAGCAATAGCTGGAGATAGTCTGTTTTGCTTAGGTCGCTGCCAGCCAAATCGATCCTCTCCCTGGCCAACTGCTCTAACTCCGCTAGGGGAATCTGATGAGGGTCGATATGCAGATGCTTCTGAAATATTTCCCGGTAGCTAAAACGCGGTATAGGATCGCAGCCTAGAATTTCTTGTACCAGGCACTCCAGTTCAGTCATCAGTTCCTCTAGAGAATAAGACACCCTATACCATTCGAGTAATGTAAATTCGGTATTGTGAATTCTTCCCTTTTCTTCCTGTCGAAAGGCTTTCGTAAGCTGATAGATGGAACCACTGCCACTCGCTAGCAACCGCTTCATAAAAAATTCGGGAGAGGTTTGTAGAAAATAAGCTTCGCTATTATTGCCGTCTTTGAGCTCAGCGGATATGGATTCGATGTATACATCGGGGACTGTTGTGCTGGCGAGTATGGGTGTTTCTACTTCGAGCACATCACGCTCGGCGAAGAAACGCCGAATGCTTGCAAGGGTTCGCGCACGTTGTTGCAGATTTTGTAGGGGAGAACTTGGTTTCCAATCAACCATGAAATCTTCCTTTCACTAGCTGCTGCATAACGGCGTAGATTTGTGGCTAGTTTCGAGACCCCGTAGAGTCGGGCTATTTAGTGACTCGATTTTGATATTCAGAAGTTCGTGTATCCACACGAAGCACATCGCCGATATTCACAAACAGAGGTACCTTAACCACGGCGCCTGAACTCAGTGTCGCAGGCTTGGTTCCACCCTGAGCTGTATCCCCCTTCAGGCCTGGGTCAGTGTCTGTCACTTCGAGTTCCACGAAGTTGGCCGCAGTAACCGAGATCGGCGCATCGTTCCACAGCACTACCGTATATCTGTCTTGTTCCTTTAACCAGATCTTCGCATCGGTGATTGCATTCACATCGGCGGCAACCTGCTCGTAGCTGTCATCGGTTTTCATAAAATGCCAGAATTCGCCGTCCGCGTAGAGAAATTCCATTTCCAGCTCCATGACATCGGCGGCGTCTACCGATTCCCCTGACTTGTAGGTGCGCTCCCAGACTCTCCCGTTTACCAGATTGCGCAGCTTTACGCGATCGAATGCCTGCCCTTTACCGGGTTTAACCTTTTCAACTTCGATCATCGAGCAGGGTTCGGAGTCGATGAGGACCTTGAGCCCCGATTTGAATTCGCTGGTGGAGTAAGTTGCCATGTTTCCCTCTTGAGGTATTTGCTTTCGAGGCTAGCAAACTGCCTCGACTATGAATCTTATGTTCAGTGACCGCTTATGATAACGACTAGCAGCAGCTTTCTTGTCTATTGTCTCAATTCGCAGCAAAGATATCAGCATCGATTAACTAACTATCGAAGGCTTTAGCCTTATGTTGCTATGATGTGGCAACGGATACTAACAACTGCCTTTATAAAATCAAATTTTTGTTTCGGAACATTAGATGGGAAATCAGGTTACCTCACTCATTCGATCGGATCGTGCCCCAAATTGGCAGGATCAATTATCCGACCTGATCACGGATCCAGAAGAATTGCTCAACCTACTCCACCTCGACCCCGAGACCTGCCCCTATTCTCTAGCGGCTCTTAGCCAGTTTCCACTGAAGGCGCCCAGGCCCTTCGTAGAGAGAATCGAGAGAGGCAACTGGCATGATCCACTACTGAAACAGATATGGCCTGCCATAGAGGAGCAGAGCAAGAGCGAAAGCTTTGTACCGGACCCTCTCGATGAGCAGAACTTCAATCCCGTGCCTGGCCTTCTGCACAAGTATCAGGGGCGTGTGCTGTTAACCGCCGCGCCCCATTGCGCCATACATTGCCGCTACTGTTTTAGACGGCATTTTGACTATCGGGCAAATTCCCCAAGCCGCAAGCAATGGGACTCTGCTTTTTCCTATATCGCCGAGGACAGTAGCATCGAGGAGGTCATTCTCAGCGGTGGTGACCCCTTGGCACTCTCAGACAGGCAGTTTAGTTGGCTAATGCAGCAATTGGCCGGTATCGAGCACCTGACTGCCGTGCGAATTCACTCACGGCTGCCCATCGTGATTCCCAGACGGGTTACCGCCGAGTTGCTGCAATGTCTGAGTGAGTCACGGCTGCGTATCGTGATGGTAGTGCACTGCAACCATGCTCGGGAGCTGGACACAGCTGTAGCCGATGGTTTTAGCGCGTTAGACGCAATTGGCGTCACGATGCTGAATCAATCTGTAGTTTTAAAGGATGTTAACGACAACTCAGAGGCTCTGATCAATCTCAACAAGGCGTTATTCGAGCACAATGTACTACCCTATTACTTACATATGCCCGATCAGGTAGCTGGCACCGAGCACTTCATGGTGTCCGATCAGCATGCCAAGGAACTCATTAAGACCCTTCACGCCACACTGCCCGGATACCTGGTTCCTCGACTGGTTCGAGAGAACCCCGGCGAGCGAGGTAAAACCAGAATAGCCTAAGCGCTAGAGCCCACAGGGAGTGGAATAGAATGACAGCCAACCAGGCATTCGAGTCCAGCCAAATCGAAACTAACTCCCGCGGCGATACATCCGCTGTGAATCCACTTCCAGATACCAACACCGAGCCACTGCGACAAAGGCCCCCTGCTTTTGAGAAAGACCCAGTAACGGGGCTGCACCGCCAGGACTATCTCTGCCATGTCATCGATCACTGTCTCGCGCAAGGTCGCAAGCGCAAGCTAAGGGCCAGCCTTGCCCTGCTGCAACTTGAAAACTTCTATGAAATTCGCAGCTGGGTTGGCACCCCGGAAGCCGACCTGCTGCTAAGCGAAATCGCGCGGCTGCTAAAAAAGACCCTACCGAAACGCGTGCTGCTCTGCCGCTGTCCCAACTACGAATTTGCGGCGCTATTACTCGCCGAGTGCAGCGTCAATGCCGGGCTTATAACCGACATGTTAAAACAGGCCCTGCTAAGCGCAGTTGCGCAGACCCTGCCCAGGCAACTAGAACTCAAGTGCGGCGCTGGCGTTGCAGCGCTAGAGCCGAATATACCGGCCTGGCCCATAGTCTTTGCCCGTGCAAGGCACAACCTGGCCCTTAGTCTTAGGCCTAGAGAGCTGCCCGCCCATCTTAACTCTATTAGTGCAGACACTGCCCTGAATCAACTGCGCTCAATCGAAGCGCATACAGAACTCCAGCTTAGCTTTCAAGCCCTGGTAAATTTCTCACAGGACTCACTGCAACACTACGAAGTACGCTGTCTGCTTTCGCCTAATGAGGAGAGCCTGCCAAACTACTTGCTGTTCGAAACCGCTGCCAGGAATGCCCGCGGCGAGCAACTTGACCGCCGTATTCTCGAGCAGGTGATTTCCCTGCTTGTCGTGGGGAGTAACGGTGAGCTGCGGCTGCTGGTAAATCTTAGTCACAATTCGCTGGTTAGCAGCGACTTCCTGCTCTGGATTAAAGAGAAACTGACAGCAAACCCGGCCATAGCCACACAGTTGATATTTCAGATCAGCGAGACAGACGCGCTCGTTGCTTAACACCATCTGAGCACCTTCTGTGAGGCCATGGCATCTATGGGGATTAAAATATCCCTATCAAATTTTGGCTGCACACCCGACCCGCTGCGCTATCTCTCTTGTACCCGCAAGCTTCGTGAAACTCGATAGCACAATCTTAAGTAAAATCGACATCAACCAAGAGAGCTTGGGCAATCTGCATGCAATGATATCGGCGCTGCACGAACTGCAGATCAAGATAATTGCACCACTGTTAGAACGTCCCCCCATACTTCCACTGCTATGGCAAGCCGGTGTCGATTTTCTGCAGGGAAATTGCCTGGACAGACCATCGCCATCAATGGACTTTGAATTTATCGAGTCGATCACCGTAAGCTTTCGTTAATATTGGCAAGGTACTGATGCACAAACTGATTGGGGATGGGCCTAGAGACTGCTATTCTTAAGCTTGTTAGCCATCGTAATTCACTGAATAGAGTGGTCGTGTTGCAAGAAGAGCTTCCCAATAAAAATTCTCCCGTCGCAGCAACCTCGGCGCCAGCCAAAAAGAATTCCCAGATTTCGCGGAAATTTGCTTCCGCTGTCTGTCTGCTTTTGACCCTTGCGATGTGTATATTCTGGCTGATCAGCAACTACAACACGCAGAACCTGTTACGACAGCAAGCCGACAGCCTAGGCAATACCCTGGCACAGCAAACCGCCACGCAGCTGACGGAGCTGGTCTTGGCAAACGACCTAATCAGTATGAACGTTTTTCTTGGCGGCCTTGCCAGAAACTCAAGCATTAACGAGATTGCCGTGGTGAATATCGATAACGAAGTCATCGCAGCGGCGAGAAGCGAGGCACAAGTGCCGAGAACTCTAATTCCTCTGCCAATTCCACTGAGCCGAGTCGAAGCCGACTACCTGGCGCCGATTACTGTCGCCGATTCCACCGCGGGCTTTGTGCGCCTTAGCCTCGATCTAAGTTACATCGAAGCCGGGATCGTAAACAATTTCTTGTTTGTGGTGGCAGCGACCGTATTGCTATTAATTGTAGCAGCCACACTTATCACAACCTATTTTCAGTACCTGGTTAGTTTCCCTGCGAACCTACTCGCCTTTGCCATTAGCAATGTTCGTAAAGGCGAGATTGAGACCTGCCCCGAGCCCAATGATCTTAATGAGATAAGCATGGCGATAAGGCAGTTCAACGCCACCGCAGAATTTTTGGCGCAGAACACCTTCCTCAATAATTTTGGCCATAGAAAACCTGAGGCTAGCCTGGAAGAGTTCGGCGCTAAGTTTGGAACACAGGACGTCACTCTATTATCGATTAAGATGGCAAATTTTCACTACCTCGCCTCGACGCTAAGCGAAGTTACCTTAGTTAATCTGTTGAATAAATATTACTTTTTCGCGGGCAAGGTCGCACAGCTTTATAACGGAAGCGTTACTTACTGCGCAGAAGATGAAGTAGTCATCAATTTTGCATCGGAGCAATTAGAAGAAGAGCAAGCCTTCTATGCGATCTGCTCCGGACAATTGTTTCTGCAACTAGTAGGCGATCTAAACGATGTTGAAGGCGAGCACATTGCTGCAAAATTTAAACTCGCCGTGCATAGTGGTCAAGCGGTTAGCGGCTTGTATTCGCCGGTAACCCAAGAGAAGAATAATCTGACGGGTAAGACGCTAGATATCACTCGGATAATATGTGACGAGGCGCCAAATAATTCGCTGTTGATCAGCGAGCGCTGCTTCACCCATGTTGGGGCTGATACTCGGATAAATGCCGAAGAATATTCCATCGTCGATGACGATATGCAGATAATAACTTACCTGGGCAATGAGCCTATGTCGGACTACAAACTATTACTGGAGCGACAGGCCATACAGCTAGTTACGCTATATACCGATTAGGCCCATCGCATCCGATCCTAGTCGCTCGCCGCTTCACCCTTCGTAATCACCTCAACTCTATCGACATTCTGAAAGCCTCGCGGCAACTTGTTTCCGCGGCGTCCTCGCTCACCCTTATAGTGCAGCAGATCGGCTGGTTTAAGATTGTGATGGCGTTTCCCTGCGTGAACGGTCAGTGTGTCGGCTTCGCTGAGCACAGTGAGTGCAACTATGAACTCGACACGATCTGCTACGCGTGCGCTAGGAATGCTGATGATCTTGTTGCCCTTGCCTTTCGCTAGGCGGGGCAGCTCGGAGATTGGAAACATGAGCATCCTGCCTTCGTTAGTAATGGCAACAATCAGATCCTTCTTATAGTTGTCTACCATTCTTGGGGCCAAGACCTTCCCACCCTTGGGAGGCCTGAGCACAGCCTTGCCCGACTTGTTCTTGCTGATCAGGTCGCCAACTTTGCCGACGAATCCGTAACCGGCGTCGCTCGCTAGCAAAACATCTTTGTCATCGTCGCCTATTACCACACCCTCAAAAGTGGCTCCAGATGGTGGATTAACCTTTCCCGATACCGGCTCACCCTGGCCTCGTGCCGAAGGCAGGCTATGGGCCGGCAGGGAGTATGCGCGCCCGGTGGAATCCATGAATATGGCTAACTGGTTGCTCTTGCCCCTAGCCGCAATCTTAAAAGCGTCTCCGGACTTGTATTGCAAGGAAGCCGGATCGACTTCGTGGCCCTTCGCCGCACGCATCCAGCCGCGTTCGGATAATACGATTGTCACCGGCTCGGTAGAGATTAACTCGGTTTGGCTGAATGCCTTCGCCTCTTCTCTCTGAACTATCGGCGTGCGTCTGGCATCGCCAAACTTCTCTGCGTCCGCTTTGATTTCGCCCTTGATAAAAGTCTTTAGTCGTGCGGCCGAGGAAAGCAATTGTTCCAGGGTCTTTCTTTCCACCGCTAATTCTTTCTGCTCCGTCGTTATTTTTATCTCTTCAAGCTTTGCAAGTTGACGCAACTTCAATTCGAGAATAGCTTCTGCCTGTCGATCGGAGATCTTGAACTTCTTGATCAGCGCAGGCTTTGGCTTGTCTTCCTTGCGAATGATCTTGATAACTTCATCGATATTAAGAAATGCAATCAGCAAGCCATCCAGGATATGCATGCGATCGATGATCTTGTCGAGGCGAAACTGCAGACGTCTTCGTACAGTTTCGGTACGGAACTGCAACCACTCCTTGAGCAGACTGGCAATATCTTTTACTTGTGGCCGCTTATCGATGCCAATCATATTGAAATTGGCGCGGTAGTTTTTCTCAAGATCTGTGGTTGAGTACAGATGCGACATGATGGCGTCGATGTCAACGCGATTCGATTTCGGTACTATGATAATGCGGGTCGGATTCTCATGATCCGATTCGTCACGCAGGTCTACCACCATTGGCAGCTTCTTCTTCTGCATCTGTGCGGCAATCTGCTCGAGCACCTTGGCGCCGGAAACTTGATAGGGCAATGCGTTTATTAGAATCTCGCCGTTCTCTTTGACGTAGGTTGCACGCGCCTTCAGTGAGCCACGGCCAGTATTGTATAGCTCTTCGATCTCACTCTTGGGCGTGATCAGCTCTGCCTCTGTCGGATAGTCAGGCCCTTTAATAAATTTACAAATGTCTTTGACCGTCGCCTTGGGCTTGTCCAAAAGATAAATACAGGCGGCTGCCACTTCCCTCAGATTATGAGGAGGGATATCGGTGGCCATACCGACGGCGATGCCACTTCCACCGTTAAGCAGAACATTGGGTAGTCGCGCAGGTAATACCTCTGGTTCTTCCAGGGTGCCGTCGAAGTTGGCTTTCCATTCCACCGTGCCCTGACCCAGCTCGCCCAGCAGCACATCGGCATAGCCTTGCAGTCTCGATTCGGTATAACGCATGGCTGCGAAGGACTTCGGGTCATCCTGCGAGCCCCAATTGCCCTGGCCATCTACTAGTGGATAGCGATAGGTAAACGACTGCGCCATCAACACCATAGCTTCGTAGCATGCAGAGTCGCCATGGGGATGAAACTTACCAATAACATCACCGATGGTTCGAGCTGATTTCTTGAACTTGGCACTGGCCTTTAGTCCCAATTCGGACATCGCATAGATGATGCGACGCTGTACGGGCTTTAGACCGTCGCCTATGTTCGGCAACGCACGATCGTTGATAACGTACATTGAGTAATTTAGATAGGCCTGCTGCGTATAGGTTTTTAACGCAATCTGTTCGATACCGTCTTCACTAATTGTGATTTCTTCGTTCATTGACTTCTCGGTTTACTAATCTTCGGTAAATTTGTTTAGGCGCAACTACTTTGCTTAATTTATTATTCGGCAAAGTCCGCGTGGCTGCCGCTATCTTCCAGCCAGGCTTTTCTGTCTGCTGATCGACCCTTGGCGAGCAACAAGTCCATCATCTGAAATGTACTTGTTTTTTTCTTTGCCGTTGGATCTTCTTCCAGCGTCAGCTGAACCAGGCGACGCGTGTCTGTCGCCATTGTTGTCTCGCGCAGTTGCAAGGGATTCATCTCACCCAGCCCCTTGAAGCGCTGCACATTCACCTTGGCGGTTTTTTTCTCCGCCGCGATTCGATCTAGGATGCCATTCTTCTCATCTTCGTCCAGTGCGTAGAAGACTTCCTTGCCTACGTCGATACGAAACAGAGGCGGCATGGCAACATAGATAAAACCGCCCTCAACCAGTGGTCTGAAGTGTTTAACGAATAGAGCACATAGCAGCGTGGCGATGTGCAGTCCATCGGAATCTGCGTCGGCGAGTATACAGATCTTGCCATAGCGCAGGCCCTCGATATCGGCTGTCCCGGGGTCTACACCCAGTGCGACGGCCACATCGTGCACGGTCTGCGAAGCCAGAATCTCGTTGGAGTCCACTTCCCAAGTATTGAGAATTTTGCCTCGCAGCGGAAGTATCGCCTGAAACTCGCGATCTCTCGCCTGCTTCGCGGAACCCCCTGCGGAGTCTCCCTCTACCAGGAACAGCTCGCCCGACATAACATCTTGCGTTGAGCAGTCGGCCAGTTTTCCAGGCAGGGCCGGGCCAGACGTAATCTTCTTGCGGGCGACCTGTTTACTAGCCTTGAGTCTTACCTGCGCGTTACTGATACAGAGCTCGGCAATAGCCTCCGCCTCGTCGGTATGCTGGTTCAACCAGAGGCTGAATGAATCTTTGACTACGCCGGCAACAAACACGGCACATTGTCGTGAGGACAGTCGTTCTTTGGTTTGACCCGAGAACTGCGGGTCCAGTAACTTCGAAGAAAGCACGTAGCAGCATTTATCCCAGACGTCGTCCGAGGTGAGCTTTAGTCCGCGGGGTAGCAGATTTCGAAACTCACAGAATTCTCGCAGTGAATCGAGCAGGCCCGTGCGTAGACCGGTGACATGGGTTCCGCCTAGCGGTGTAGGAATCAGGTTTACATAGCTCTCGCCTGTTATCTCTCCGCCTTCGGGTAGCCATTGAATCGCCCAATCTACGGCCTCGTCGTTGCCCTGCACAGAGCCAAAGAAAGGTTCCTTAGGCAGAGTCTCATAGTCTTCCGTGGCCTGAGTTAGGTAATCGATCAAGCCGTCCTCGAAACACCATTCTTCGCTCTGCGACTTCTCCTCGCTTACCGTGTTATCGACAAAGCTAACGCGCAGACCCGAGCAGAGAACTGCCTTGGCCCGAAGTACGTGTTTGAGACGAATGATCGAAATCTTGGCCGAGTCAAAATACTTTTCATCGGGCATAAACTTGACTGTAGTGCCTGTGTTTCGCTTGCCAACAGTATCGATGACCTTCAACTCTGTAGCTTTCTCGCCACTCTTGAATGACATCGAATAGACTTTGCCGTCTCGCCTGACTATCACTTCCAGATGTTTGGACAGAGCGTTTACAACCGAGACCCCAACTCCGTGTAATCCCCCAGAGTATTGGTAGTTCTTATTAGAGAATTTGCCACCGGCGTGAAGACGGGTAAGAATGAGTTCGACACCACTGACTTTCTCGCCCTTGTGCTTGTCGACTGGCATACCTCGACCATCGTCGCTAACCTCGACCGAACCGTCTTTGTTCAACTGTAGCGAAAGGTGGTTCGCGTGGCCTGCCAGGGCTTCATCTACGCTGTTATCGATCACCTCTTGAACGAGATGATTCGGACGGGTTGTATCGGTGTACATGCCGGGCCTTTTTCTCACCGGATCCAGGCCGGTAAGTACTTCGATGGCATCAGCGTTGTAGGTGTTACTCATTAATTTTTTCTCACTACATTTGTGCTTCTATGGAAACCAGAAGAGGTATTGGGAAGCGTCTTATTTTTCGGCGATCCAATAGTGTTTTATCGCTGATTTTCGCTAATTCTTGATAGGAAAAAGTCAAACATCGCAGGCAAATCCTGATCGAAATTGTCATAGCTATGGCTGCCATTCTCTCGCACTACACACTGATCGTCAGGAAACTTTTCAATCGCCTGTCTATAGTCCAGTGTTTCGTCTCCGGTCTGCAGGAAGACTTGAAAATTCGACGGATTTGAGAGGCTAGCCACATCGAACTGTCTTAGCTCATCGATGTGCTCTCTAGTCACAACATGCACCTCGCCTGAGTAGTAATTGTGCTTTTCACCCAGGTGAGACTCCCATAACTCGTAGGGCCGCACGGCAGGATTAATCAGCACCGCCGGAGCTTGATAGAACTCCGATAGATAAGTGGCGTAGTATCCGCCTAGTGAACTGCCCATCAACACCAGATTATCGGGCCTTAGCTCCTCTACCAGAGCCTTTAGTTGCGCTATTGTCCGGGCGGGCCCATCGCTCATCTGGGGAATCGCGATTCTTTCTCCTAAGCCAAGCTCAAGACAATAGGCCAAGGTCTGCTGAGCCTTAATCGACTGGGGGGAACTCAAAAATCCATGAAGATAGAGGACATACGGTTTAACAGGCAAAGTTTACTAACTCTCTATCGAATGTCAGTAGCCGGGGCTATTGTAATCAGCTTCGAATATCTCACCCGATACTCTACTAACTTCTGAATCTATACTCCCGTCTGCATATAACTGCAAGGATCTATAGCCGGGGTTCACTCTATCTAATGAGAAGCTGGTGACTTTCGGTTTAAATTGTATACAGGTTGAAGGTGTGCAAAAGCATCGCACGCCTTCGTGTTCAAAATCGAGTTCTTGATGGATGTGACCATAGACTACAGACCTGACTTTCGAAGACATCTTTATGGTTTCGAAAAATTCTTGCCCATTCTCAAGACCGATATCTCTCATCCATGCTGAAGTTCCAGGCACTGGATTGTGGTGCATACTCACAAGACAATGATCAACGCTGTCGTCTTTTTCTACAGCACGTAACACGCTTGTAAGAAACTTTATCTCTGTCTTATCTAGCTTTCCATGTACCTGTCCCAAGATGCTAGAGTCAAGCAAGATAATAAGCCAATTGTTTAACTGAACAGTCTTCTCGCTAGCCTCGGTGCCCTCAGCAATTCTTCCCATGACAGTCGCGTTATCATGATTACCCGGAATCCAACGGAAAGGGGTATTTAATGTGGCGACGATATCGAGAAAATTCTGATAGGCTTTGTCTGATGCATCTTGTGTAATGTCGCCTGTGGCAAGCACGAGATCAATCTCATTCTCGTTTTGCTTTACCAATTCAATTACATGATTCAACGTCTCATTGGTATTCATCTCCAATAAGGTGCCGGAGGACTTACCATAGAGATGAGTATCAGTAATCTGAGTAATCTTAATTGGGTTCTGTGTAATCAATGAGGTCATGACTGCCATTGACAATTATTATTAGTTTTAAGTGATGCCTAGCAATTCGGTACTTCTTCCCACTTTAAGGCTATGGGTCAACCACTCACCGAGAAACATATTCACCTGCATTTTTTCATCCGAATGGTACATCTGTGCATTCGGCTGTGGATATCTGGGCTGAAGATTATTGTGCCCTTGGTAGGACACTACTTCGGCTGTACTCGCATCATGATAAACACGAACCAACATCGAAGGGTTCGTCATCCATTTCTTTAGAACTGGCTTCTGCCGAATTTCTAAGGTTGTGGTGTACTTAAATGCCTCGACGATTTCAATTTCTACGGTTACTTTTTCACCGAAGCTGGTCTCGTCGGCAATACAGAATTCAACGATCAGACCTTCCAATAATTTTTCAGGCTCGCTGCTATTCTCTATCTCATCTATGGCGTCTTTATCACGCTCGGTATTCTCGAGCAGCGCTATCTCCGCAAACGATCTATCACGATAAGCCTGTAAGTGTGGCACCAATTTAAGCAGTCGAATATAGTTGGCATCACATTCGGCCATCTGCTTTATTAGGTCTACGCTGTAACTACTCTTTGCCATTTCATCTCAGAGCCTAAATTAGATCTGCGATGGGCAAATCTCCGCTCTTTCTATTTGTCTAATTGAATTTTGATAAAGCTTAAACTAATCTCGGTCAGTAGCTCTTCGGCTTGACCAAAGACCTAATGAAGTCCAATTGTAACGTTTTAGGACCTTTTTGCGAGTCAATTGACCCCGCAAAGGCCCCGAAGTGCTCAACAAATGTTTAAATAGCGTTTGTGAGAGGGCTATCTATCTGAATTATAGGAGATTATGCCCTAAATCCAGCGATCCAACAGCTCCTGATGGTGCAGCCGCAGCCACTGCAGCGCGATGATGCTCATGGCATTATCAATCTGGCCATCCTCTAGCATAGCCATGGCATCGTCGTAGCTTAGTAGCTGCACCTCAATGTCTTCATGCTCGTCCATCAAGCCAAAGACACCACCGGCATTGCTGCTGTCGATACGCCCGCAGAAAAGGGTGATCTTCTCATTGCTGCCGCCCGGGCTATTGTAATATTCGCAAATACTTATGAGTTCGGTGGGAACACAGTTCGATTCCTCTTTCGATTCGCGCAGGGCAACCTGCTCCGGCGGCTCACCATGATCGACCATGCCAGCTACAATTTCGAGTGGCCATGAACTGCCCTGCTCGCCGAGCATGCCGATGCGGAATTGTCGTACGAATAGAATTCTGTCCAGGGCTGGATCGAATAGCAGCACACCGACGGCGGGGTCTTTTAGCTGTAACTCTCGCTTGAAGACTTCACTCCATTCGCCTGAAAAGAGACGGTGACGCAGCTGAATGTGTTCGATGCTCAGAAAGCCGTCATGAGCGAGATTCCTGGAGATTACCTCCACGTCATCGTCACCGAAAGTTTTTGGTTCTTCGCTCATTGGCAGGGCAGCATTGTCTTCAATAAATTAAAGTTGAAAACGCAGCTGCATAGAGAGTGGCTTCTATTTTTAGCTTGGTTGTGGATTAGCAGCGTTACTGGCTAGTCTTCACGACTAGTTACTTCCAGCAGGTGGTAGCCAAATTGCGTTTTCACTGGCCCCTGCAGAGTGTTTACACCGGCACTGAATACAACTTCATCAAATTCTTTCACCATCATGCCAGGACCAAACTGACCCAGATCACCACCTTGTGCCTTCGAGGGGCAAGTGGAGTGCTCTTTCGCAATATCCGCGAAATCTTCACCCGCATTTATTCTCTCTTTCAATGCGTTACATTCGTCTTCAGTCTGAACAAGGATGTGGCGTGCACTAGCTGTAGTCATTGGGTATCTCCTCTTAATCTGCTTTGGCATTATGCCCCATATGTCAGGACAGAGCACACAAAAAATCCCTCATACGTTATACTTCGCTTTCGAGTCATCACGATCATTAAAAGATTATATTGCGGCGATCAAAGCCCACCAGAAAAATAAGGTACTGTTATGCCATTGCCCGAATCTACTCCTCGTAAACATGTCCACACGCGCGCCATCGACTATCGAGGCTATGAGCGAGAAGATGGACTGTGGGACATCGAAGCCCATATGACAGACAAGAAGACCTATCAGTTCAGCAATAACTGGAGAGGGGAAGTTCCCATAGGCGAGCCGCTACACGAGATGCTACTACGGGTGACCATCGATGATAATTTTGTAATTCAAGATGTGGTGGCGGTGACTGAGCACAGCCCATTCCAGATGTGCCCTAGTATTACGTCTGCCTATAAGTCTGTGATTGGCATTCAGATGGGCGCAGGCTGGCGCAAGGCGATTCGAATGAAGGTGGGTGGAGTACACGGCTGCACGCATCTAACTGAGCTACTGTTTCCCATGGCTACCGTGGCGATGCAAACTATCTGGCCACTGCTAAGACACAGAAAGAATCAGGCAGACTCCGATGTTAGTAGTAGTGACAAGCGGCCATTGGTACTGAATACCTGCCATGCCTGGTCAACCGATTCGCCGGTCGTTAAGGAAAATTCTCCAAAGTATTACACTGGCGACTAGAGCCTAGTCACATTGCTAACGATAGAACAGAGGAACTACCACTGTAATAACCACTCCCTCTCTATCCTGGCGATTCTCTGCACCAATCTTTCCGCCATGAAACTCTGTGATAAGCCGCGCAATATGCAATCCCATACCTAGATGCGGCTGATCTTGCTTCACCTGAGGTCGAACTGAAATCATAGATTCGAAAAGTCTGTCTTTCATTTTTTCTGGTAGATAGGGGCCGGCATTCGACACTTTGATGATGGCATGATCGCGCAATGAGCGACAGAAAATTGTCACCGGCTGCTCCAGGTAAGAAAATTCGACCGCGTTCGCAATCAATTTATCTAACAATTGTGCTATGTATTCCGGCACGCCGTTTATATAGATGGGCTGCTCACTGATATCGATCTCGAACTTGGATTCTGGATAGGCAAGCTTGTATCCCTCTACACATCCAGGCAATACTCTGACTAGATCGATCTTCTCTTTTTCTGAGGTCTGCAGCATCTGTTCTAGCCGCGTAGCCTCGCTCATGTTCGTAAGAATGAGATTCAGGCGCTTAATGCCTTCTTCTGCGCGCTCTATGTAGACGGCAGACTCATGATTCGAAGCTGTTAGCCCAAGGTTCTCGAGAGATGAACGTACAACTGTCACTGGCGTACGCAGTTCATGAGACAGACGGGAGGACATGTTCTCAAGATAGTTTGTATATTGCGTCAGCCGTTCGACGATGTTGGAGAAGCTACGCGACAGATCACCAATCTCATCCGAACTGCGTGTGGCAACGATCGTATTTCTTACACGCCCCGTATCGTCAATTATGTCCTCCGCCTGATTGCGTAACCCGCGTATGCGTGAAGAGATTCTCGAGGCCGAGAAAAATAAGCCCAGCGTTACAATTAGCATCACACCAAGCATGGTATTGAACAGAGTCTCCATCGCTTGATTTCTAAATGTTCTTAAGCCATTCATATTCTGATCGACCACAACCGCACCCATGATATCGCCGTTGGCAAGAATCGGATGTGCTGCCTCTAATAGCCGTGTCTCGGAATCGGCGAGAGTTCGAAACTGGGTTGCTGCCTCTCCTTCCAATGCAGAGTTAATATGGGCACCCTCGCGACTCACATCGGAGTAAAGATCATCGATAAAGTCGTTGCTGGGCTTCGTTAGAAACTGATAGTACAAGGGGTTCAGTATCTTATTCTGTACATATAGCCAATATTTGTTGCTAGGCACCTCATCGGGGTCTGCGGTCAATAACACGCCGGTCGCAGATTGAATATCTCCAACCGAGAGCAGCACCCGACCGCTTCTATCGACAACCTGGATACGGGAATTATTGTGGCCCATACCGGCTACGATCCTATCGATCTCTGGTGTTGGTAATCGCAGAGAACCAAGACGCTCGGCATCGGCGACCCTATAGGTTGACACGACCGTTTCCACATAACGCTTCTGCGCATCATCGACATCGAAGATCGCAAAGCCCAGCCTATCGCCCAACATGTCCATTGGAATCTGCAGCTCGATTTCATAGCCTTCGTTGGACTCATACCACTGGCCGCTGATTCTATCTTCGTGGATGGGGTTGCTATACCCATCTTGCACCTGAAATGGATAGAGATACTCGGGTTCATGAGGGGCAACGACGTAGCGATTTATAGCGTTCCCTTCTTTCGACAACATTGTGATTTCCAGGAAATCACTGCGGTGTACGCTGAGCGCATCACGACTTCTATAGACAATCTCATCGTCTATTACTTTAAAATAGGCATACAACGATCCATTGTGCTCGCCTACCATATTCCGAAAGCTAAGCGTCTCATCTGCCCCATAGTACCGTGATGGATTTAGCTCTGTTCGCGTTTGATCTTTTTCGCCGAACATAACTTCGTACTGCTGATATTCACCCCAATCGACCAGGGAATCATCATCTAGAGAGAGTGCAGAAAATATTGGATAGACGTAAAGATCTTCGCTACGCCTGGCAGGTGTATAACTGCCTTCGTTGAAAAGCTCCGGCCTCTCATTCAGGGCTGTCGCCAAGGCCTGTGCAGTACCGAGAACGGTTTGTTCTTGCCCACGCCGCAAGACTTGTTCCATTTCCAAAATATATTGATAGCCGAGCCAGGGTATTACCAGCAGAAAACTGGAGAGAAATACCAACTTGAATCGAATCCCAAAAGGATTTCTGAATGAAAGGCTCATAGAAATTTAATTGGCTGTTTCCGGTGTAATATTCCAGCGATAGCCCATTCCATAGACAGTCTCTATGCAGTCAAATTCTTCATCTATCTGAATAAATTTTTTGCGAATTCTTTTGACGTGTGACGTTATCGTGCTGCCGTCGACAAAGATTTTCGATTCCTGCATAAGGACCTGGCGACTCTTAACATGGCCGGGATATTTTGCCAGAGCGTGCACCATCCAGAATTCGGTTACTGTCAGTGCCACTGGCTGGCCGTCCCACTGGATAGTAAGACGCCCTATATCCAGAGTAAGCTTGCCTCGATGCAGCAGGCTTTCCGGTGTCGGGGGTTGATCGATTACATCTAGTCGGCGAAACAGTGCTGCTATGCGTGCGGTGAGGTGAGGCAGACTAATATCTTTAGTTAGATAATCGTCTGCACCCATACGCAGGCCACTTACCGTATCAAAATCGTTATCCCGTGCCGTCAGAAAAATAATCGGTAGCGTGTCTGAAAGTGAGCGCAATGCCTGGCAGAGGGTAAACCCGCCATCTATCTCATTTTCCAGGCCAATATCGATTATTGCCAGGTTCGGAAGACGAATATCGAATGCCGCCATCGCGTCCTTTCGATTGGCAAAGGTTTGCACTTCGTAGCCCTGCTTGCGCAGCACGTCAGCATAGTTCTCGCGAATTGCAGCTTCGTCCTCGACTATGGCTATGCGTCTACTCATTAGTTTCTCTATCTCTCAATTATTAGATCTCGCTCTCTCGACTCTGGCACCCGCGCTGTAAGTCGTTGTTGGCAAAGGATTTGGGGCGACTATACCGGAATTGCTGTAGTAAACGCAGCTACAAATCTCACTCTGCAGCGATTGCCATGATTCTGCCATATTTAATCACCACATAGCCTTTTTCCGCGCCTCTCGAGGCAATAAGTCTTTTGTTTAATAGCCTCACTGACGCGAAGTTGGCTAAGGCCTTCTAGACGTTGCAAAACCATGAACACAGAACATTAGACGTCAAAAACCCATTATTTGTTCCATCTAAGACAGGATTATTGAAATGATTAAGCAAATCTCTATCGCCCTCGTATTCAGCATCGCTTCTGCCACGGCAGTCGCAGACTCGCAGCGTGCTCCCTATCAAAATCCCCCATCCCGGCAAGAAACTACCGGATTAGTCAGTGGAGCAGTTCTCGGTGGACTCGCTGGCGGCCCTCCTGGCGTAATCGTAGGCGCAGCTTTTGGCGCATTGTTTGGAGAAGGATGGCGCGCGAAATCCGAGGTCGGCGAATTACAGGCCAAGCTCTATGAGAACCAGCTGCGTCTAGCTGCGTTACAGGAAGAAACCGAATTGATGCAGGCGCGGCATCAAGTGGCACAACAGCGTCTCGAAGCGCTTTCAACAGATCGCGCCCAAGTTTATCCTGCCAATATAGCGGTGCCCACATCCACCTGCTGCGACAACACAGTGCTTTCACTTAATTTTCGCAGCGGTTCCAGCGCAATCGAGACGCACTATGAAGAACAACTGACAAGCCTAATCAAAATTGCTGCACAGATGCCAACTGCCAGCGTAGAAATTACCGGCTATGCCGATCGCAACGGCGATTCGGACCTGAACCTTAGACTGTCGCGCGAGCGTTCGAAGTCTGTAGAACGATTTCTAAACAGCAAGGGAATTCAGAGCTCTTCTATAAAGACAATTGCCTACGGTGAAACTCAACCTTTGCATTCCACGCAAAATTTCGAATCTGATTTTTTTGATAGACGTGTCATCGTTCGACTTCGCGACAATAGCGCATCGATGCTTACCCAAACCCCGGACGGTGAGTAAATAGCTCATCTATTCATGCCTGCTGTGTATCAACACAGTCGTTATCTGGAGTTAGATAAATGAAAGACCTTCGACTTGTAATTGGAAACAAAAACTATTCTTCTTGGTCCATGTGCCCATGGCTCTTGCTTAAGATGTTCGATGTGGATTTCGAAGAAATTCAGATTGCTTTATATCAAGATAACACCGCCGAGAAACTTGGGCCTTATTCTCCCTCGCTTAAGGTTCCAGTATTGTTACATCGCGAGATAACAGTATGGGATTCTCTTTCCATCTGTGAGTATATTTCGGAGCAGTTTTTGAACGGTTCTGCCTGGCCGGCCAGCCCAAAGCGACGCGCCAGTGCCAGATCGGCGAGTGCGGAAATTCACGCCGAGTTCCCCCACCTCAAAGAAGAGTGGCCGCTCAATTGTAAGGCTTCATACAAGCTTAAGCCGTCGCCAGAACTTCTTAATGAAATTGCTAGAATTGATGCGATCTGGAGTTGCTGCAGACGCAAGTTTGGAGAGAACGGCAATTACCTCTATGGCCGCTTCTCGATTGCGGACTGTATGTACGCCCCGGTAGCGGCATGTTTCGATATTTATGGGGCGGAGCTCAGCGAAGACGCTCATAGCTATATGCAGACCCTTCTCGACAATCCCTTCGTACAGAAATGGCTCTCCCTGGGTCGCACGGAGCAGGAGCCAATGCACATTGCCTATGCCAGTAGCTACGCCTAGGCAATAGTAACCTAGCATCAACAGCCAGGGGTGCCTCCAAGCCCCTAGCTGTCTGGCCTGTAGTAAATTTGCCAAGGCACCTCTAAGACTGAAGCCACTGCTGTCGATAAATAAAACTAGGTATAGTTATTATTTGGAAGCCTTCTTGTCCGCAACTGATGTCATTCAATTCTGGTTCGATGAAATAGAACCCAAGCAGCGATTTATCAAAGATCTGGATTTTGATGAATTACTTCGATCGAGGTTTGAGGAGACGCATCAACGCGCGCGACAGGGCCTGCTCTATGCCTGGCGAGAACACCCTCTTGATGCACTTGCGGAGATTATAGTTCTTGATCAATTCTCCAGAAACATGTATCGAGATACGGCTCGGGCATTCGAGACTGACACGCTTGCGCTGGTTTTAGCTCAGGAGGCTATAAGGCGTAAATTTGACAAGGAATTGGACAATAGCAAACGTGCATTCCTGTATATGCCCTTCATGCACAGTGAATCCAAAGAGATTCATGACATCGCCTTATTTTTGTTTGATCAACCGGGTCTTGAAGATAATTATAATTTCGAAGTTAGACACAAAGACATAATCGACCGCTTCGGTCGTTATCCACATCGCAATGAAATACTGGGGAGAGAGTCGACAAAGGAAGAGCTGGAATTCCTTTCCCAGCCCGGCTCCTCATTCTGATTTAACAAATTACCTAACCGGTAATACGTCTTTCAATTTTTCGGCCATATTCAAAATTGCCTGTTCGGTTGTTTGCCAATCCATGCAGGCATCAGTTACCGATACACCATACTTAAGCTCGCTCAGGTCTTTGGGTATGGATTGATTGCCATGATTTATATTGCTCTCAAGCATAACGCCAATGATCGACTTGTTGCCTTCAAGAATCTGGTGGCTAATATCCTTAAGCACTAGAGGTTGAACGTCAGGATCTTTACTGGAGTTCGCGTGACTGCAATCGATCATGATATTGCTATTCACGCCGCCATCAAGCAAGGCCTTCTCACACTGAGCCACATGAACCGTGTCGTAGTTCGGGCCATTGCCTCCACCGCGCAGCACCACGTGAGCGTAAGGGTTGCCCTTGGTAGTGACGACTGACACCTGCCCGTCGGCATTGATTCCAAGAAATCTATGGGGGCTGGACACCGATTGCATGGCATTGACTGCTACGGTAAGACCGCCATCGGTTCCGTTTTTAAATCCAACGGCGGATGAAAGACCGGAAGACATCTCACGGTGTGTCTGCGACTCAGTCGTGCGTGCACCGATTGCTGACCATGCAATTACATCTTGCATGTACTGTGGAGAGATTGGATCCAATGCTTCGGTAGACGTTGGCAAGCCAAGTTCAACAACATCCAGAAGAAGTTTTCTACCCTTGCGCAGCCCTTCCTCGATTTTGAACGAATCGTCGAGATAGGGGTCATTGATCAATCCCTTCCAACCAATCGAGGTTCTCGGCTTCTCGAAATAGACACGCATTACTATATATAATGTGTCTTGAACTTTATCCGCCAACTCTTTCAGTCGCTTCGCATAGTCCAATGCCGCATCGGTGTCATGAATCGAACAGGGGCCCACAACAACAAAAAGGCGTGGGTCTTTTCGATCGAGAATAGAAAAGATCGTATTACGTGCCTTCTGAACCGATTCCAAGGCGGCGCCTGCCAGAGGCAACTCCGCTTTAAGTTGAGCTGGAGTGATTAGAGCTTCATTAGAATCGATGTTTAGATTGTCAGTTATTACCGACATAGAATTTCTTGTCTACAAGGAAAAAAAGGTCGGCAATGATACCAAATACCAGTAAGCTGACAACCGCTAAATAGCTAAAAAACAATCAAATTTTGCTTAAAGAGGAATATTGTGAACATAAGTCAGAACTTTGATGCGGGTAATATTGAAGTAGTAAACTGCGAGGATGCTGGCAATATTCAACTGAAGATTCGTGCCGATAAAGCATCGGATTTTTACCAGTGGTTCTATTTTCGTCTTAGCGGAGCAAAAAATACGCCCTGCACTATGCGTATTGTCAACGCCGGCGGTGCCGCCTATCCTCCCGGGTTTCAGAACTACCGCGTCTGTTATTCCTATGATCGCCAGACCTGGCTCAGACATCCAACCTCTCTATATGATGGCGTGATGAGTATCGAGTTTGTGCCTGAATACGATTCCGTCTACTTCGCCTACTTCGCGCCTTATTCGATGGAAAGGCATGCAGACCTGGTCGCGAGAAGCTTGCTCTCGCCCCTCTGTGCGCATCGAGTAGTAGGCAAGACCCTGGACGGCCAGGATCTGGACCTACTCAGATTTTCATCCGATGATGCAGGCGCACCGAAGAAGAATTGTTGGGTCATCGCCAGACAACACCCGGGCGAATCTATGGCCGAGTGGTGGATGGAAGGCTGCATCGAGCGCCTTTTGGATGAGAACAATGCCGAAACAAAAAAACTGCTCAGCCAGTGTAATGTTTATCTGATGCCCAATATGAATCCCGATGGGAGTAGACGAGGACATCTGCGCACGAATGCCGCGGGTAGAAATCTAAACCGGGAATGGGCGAACCCCGAGATCGATGCTAGCCCCGAGGTCTATTTCGTTAAGCAGGCGATGCAAGAGATTGGCGTTGATTTCTTGTTAGACGTTCATGGTGACGAATCCTTGCCCTACTGTTTCATAGCAGGCACCGAAGGCCTTTCCAATTGGGATGAACAAAAACAGTCTCAACTGGGTTTTTATAAGAATAAGCTGGTCGAGCTGAACGCAGATTTTCAAACTGAGAGGGGTTACCCGGCAAAGACGCCCGGTACTGCAAACCTAACTATGAGCACCGCACAAACGGCACAGTCTCATGCCTGTCTCGCCATGACACTTGAGATGCCTTTTAAGGATACAACCGCCACGCCGGATGAGACTTACGGCTGGTCCGGTGAGCGCAGTAAAAAGCTGGCCCATTCCTGCCTAGATGCACTGTCCAGTTATTTGGAGAGCGGACTCTTATAGTCCGCCGTCCTAATTTTGCGACGTTGCAGAAATTGAGAAAATATCAGCCAAAGAATCGAATTCGGTGTAACTGCACGCACTAATCGAACGTCTAAGTGTTTATCTAAGAGACTATTTAAACGACTATCTAAGCGACTATCTAAACGGTTATTTCAACCATTAATAGAACAATAAGGTCACCTGTCGCAAATGCTGGGGTTTAGTTTGTCACTTTTGGTTACGAAAGTGTAGAATGCCGTCTGATTTTGAAATCGCCATCCAAAACTCTTGTTGAATCAGCCCTTTAGGCAGATGAACATACTTATTTAGTACATAGAAGGTCACATATTATGGGACGACTAGCGAAGTTTTCTGGAATTCTAGTATTGAGCTGCATGACCAGCTCACTCAGCTACGGTGACGACCTGGTGTCTATACTGCAGCTCGCGCTGGAGAATGATCCGACTCTGCGACAGGCCGAGGCCAATTACCGTGAAAATCGAGAAGGCATGGTTCAGAGCCGCGCCTCATTGCTGCCATCCGTTGGGCTTGGGGGGTCTACCTCGCGTTTGACCAGTGGCCCGACTGACTCGGTCTATGTCAACATCCCGGATCCGGTTTCCGGTCAATCGATTCGAACCCGAGTCGCCGAGGACCACAGTTTCAGACCCGGTCTCAACAATCACGGCTGGGGCATGAACCTTACCCAGAGTGTTCTGAATCTGGCAAATTGGTATAACTTCCAGAGCGCCAAGGCACGTGACAAGGCCGCGGCGGTAAATTTGGCGGCACAAGAGCAAGACCTGATCATGCGCGTTGCCACCGCCTACTTCGATGTATTACGCGCCATCGACACACTGGAAACAAACGTACAGGAAGAAGAAGCTGCACTGCGCTCGCTAGAGCAGACGCGGCAGCGTGAAGAAGTTGGCCTTGTCGCAATTACGGACGTATTTGACAGCCAGGCCGCCTACGACCTGGCGCAGAACACAACGATTCTGCAACAGGACATACTGCAATCGCGTTATGAGGCACTGGCGGCTATTACGGGTCAGCCACATCCTTCTATAGAAGTATTACGTGAAGACTTCCCTATATTGGAAGTCGACGGTAGCCTGAATGACTGGGAGAACGAGGCCGAAAGAAGCAGCCTCGCCATCGCTGCCGCCGAATACAACCTCGAAGCCTCGCGCAAGAATCTGAAGGCGAGAAAATCCGATCATCTACCCACCATCGACTTTAGTGGCGGTTGGAACCACAACGTGACTGCACCTATTGTCAGTCAGGGTATTCAAATTGGCGGCGGTGCTTTTGACCGTACTTCCCTGGCGTTGAGTCTTTCCATTCCTATCTATTCCGGCGGTGCTGTTAGCTCACGCAAGCGCGCAGCCGAGTACAATGTCATCTCCGCCCAAGAGGCTCTTAACCTCACAGAGCGACAACTTACACAAAATATACGCAACGCCTACAGGCGTGTGAACACCGACGTTCTGGTTATCGCGCAACGGCAGCAGTCGATCACCTCTGCACAGAGCGCCCTGGATGCGACTGAACTGGGTGCCGAGGTCGGCACTCGAAATATCGTTGAGGTGCTGCGTGCCAGAGAGAATCTGTACAGAGCACTGCGTCAGTACGCAGATGCCCGATACAACTATGTCCTGGACAGCCTAATACTGCGACAGGTCGCTGGCATACTCACGCCACAAGATATTATCGATCTCAATGAGTGGTTGCTGCTGTAACAGCGATCATTAGTTGGCTTACAGCAAACCACGCTGCTTTTGTTAGAACCACCGGCTCAGTGAGCCGGTGGATATTCCTCCCTCCTGACGCTTCACCCTCGTCCCTCCCTCGCACTGATTTAGTTCCATTTTTGCATCTAGATAAGAATTCCTCATCAATCTTTGGTAGCGGCATCGCTTCATCGGATATCGCTTAGGCGAGACAATCAGTTAGAATAAGTCGCCTAATCATCGAGGTGAAAATTTTGCAGAGTAAATTGCCCAATGTCGGTACTACCATCTTTACCGTCATGTCCAAGATGGCCCAAGACCATGGCGCCATCAATCTATCCCAAGGGTTTCCGGATTTCGATTGCCCACCGCGGCTTCGAGAACTGGTCACTGTGCATCTCAACGACCGTAAGAATCAATACCCTCCCATGGCGGGAATTCCGTCACTGCGGGAGCAGATCGCCCTCAAGGTACGAGACTACTATGGCTATGATGCCGATCCCGAGACAGAGGTAACCGTTACCTCTGGCGCTACCGAAGCCTTGTTCGATGCCGTTCAAGCTGTCGTAAGTGCGGGAGATGAGGTGATAGTTTTCGACCCTGCCTACGACTCCTATGACCCGGCTATCCTGCTTGCTGGCGGGAAAACGATTCACGTTCCACTCTCTCTTCCAGACTACGCAATGGACTGGGACCGTCTGGAACAGGCGATCAATTCCAGAACGCGGCTCATCATAATCAATTCGCCGCACAACCCCTGCGGCAGCGTTCTCAGTAAAGACGACTTCGACAGGCTCGCCGCGTTGATACGAGGTCATGACATTCTGGTTCTCTCAGATGAGGTCTATGAACACATGGTCTACGATGGCGAAAAGCACGAGAGCATACTCGCCCATAGTGAGCTGCGTGAGAAGAGCTTTGCGGTTTTTTCCTTCGGCAAAACCTATCACGCGACCGGGTGGAAATTGGCCTACTGTGTTGCTCCTGAATCTCTAACTACAGAATTTCGAAAGGTTCATCAGTTTGTAACCTTTACCACGTCGAGCTTCGTGCAATACGCGATCGCCGGCTTCATGGCCGAATGCCCGGAACACACGCGCGAGCTTCCCGCTTTCTATCAGGAAAAACGCAATACATTCTGCAAATTAATTACGCCATCCAGGTTTACATTCACTCCATCTAAGGGCACCTACTTTCAGCTTGTAGACTACAGTGAGATCAGTGATAAGGACGATGTAGAGTTCGCAAACTATTTGACTCAAGAGAAAGGAGTCGCAGCTATCCCTCTTGCTCCGTTCTATGCTGAACCCCCGGCCACCAAGATCATTCGTTTCTGCTTCTGCAAGGACGATAGCACTCTGGAAAAAGCCGCCGAAATTCTCTGCAAGCTGTAGGTGGGAATCTGCCTATGACTCAGATCGATTTCACACAGTTTGCCGCGGACATCAAAGTCTGGGGAAATGAACTGGGGTTTCAGGAGGTCAGCATCACCGATGTTGACCTCAGCGAACACGAGCCGCACCTGAAAGCCTGGATTGCAAAGAACTATCATGGCGCCATGTCATACATGGCGGAGAACCACGACAAACGCTGTCATCCAGAACAGCTAGTTCCCGGCACTATTCGCGTTATCTGCGCACGCATGGACTATGCGAAAGATTCTCAAGATTCCCTAGCGTCAATGGAAAATACCGGGAAGGCCTATGTGTCTCGTTATGCACGCGGCAGGGACTATCACAAATTGATTCGCAAGCGGCTGCAGAAATTAGCGACACGAATTAAGGAAGAGGCCGGGCCCTTCGGATATCGCGCCTTCGTCGATAGCGCCCCGGTGCTGGAACGCGCGCTCGCCGAGAAGTCGGGCATGGGCTGGATAGGCAAGAACACGATGCTCATAAACAAGAAGGCCGGATCCTGGTTCTTTCTTGGTGAACTCTTTACCGATCTGCCCCTACCGGTAGACGCACCGGATACTGACCATTGCGGTACTTGTTCCGCTTGTCTCGACGTGTGCCCCACCAAGGCCTTCGTTGCACCCAATCAATTGGACGCCACTCGCTGCATCTCTTACCTAACAATCGAATTACGCTCTCCAATACCATTGGAGTTTAGAAAACCGATCGGTAATCGAATCTTCGGCTGTGACGACTGTCAATTGGTCTGCCCCTGGAACAAATTTTCAAAGAACTCGGACGAGAAAGACTTCACCCCCAGGCATAGTTTGGATGATGCTCAGCTAGTGGATCTATTCGCCTGGTCTGAGCGTGATTTTCTCAATCGCACCGAAGGCTCTGCGATACGCAGAATCGGTTACGACTGTTGGCTGCGAAACATTGCTATCGCGTTGGGAAACGCACCGACTTCGAAAGTAGTTGTTGCTGCGCTTAACTCGCGCCTTAACAATGTCTCTGAAATGGTGAACGAACATATCACGTGGGCTTTACAACAACACGCGAGCTAAACGCAAAGACTACGCGTCTATGAAGTGTTCTCGATAGTACTGTAGCTCGGCTACCGAATCCTTGATATCTTCCATTGCCTGATGCGTTCCCTGTTTAACCAGGCCGTTAAGAATTTCAGGTTTCCAGCGACGGACAAGTTCCTTGACGGAGCTGACATCCAGATTTCGATAGTGAAAATAGCTCTCCAACTCCGGCATGTAGTTCGCCATGAACCTTCGATCCTGACAGATACTATTGCCACACATGGGCGAGGTATTCTTCGCACAATATTGCGAGAGAAAGTCTATCGTCTGCCGGGTCGCTTCATTTTCATCGATAGTGCTTTTCTTAACGCGATCTATTAAACCTGACGCACCGTGGTGTGATTGGTTCCACTCATCCATTGCCTCTAGTGCGGCATCAGACTGTTTGATTGCCAGTGTCGGACCCTCGGCGAGCAGATTAAGCTCAGCATCGGTTACCAGCGTTGCGATTTCAATTATACGATCAGACTCGGGCTGCAATCCCGTCATCTCCAGATCTATCCAGATTAAATTCAAACTTTTGTCCATGCTGTTTTCCGCTGTTGTATCGCGATACTGTTTGGGCGACGTTGACTGGTAGTGATGATTGTAACAAAGCTTCCCCAAGTGGAATATGCAATAATCTTTGCTTCAAACAGCGCTTACAGTTCGCCTACTAGCAGAGATGGCCGCCTACACTTTCCATGAGTAAGAGAAGACTAAGTAAACATCAGTTGGCTCGCATATCCGAGAATCAGCGCAAGGAGCTGGGTCTGGAACAAGCCCACTCTGGCAGTTCCGAAACCCCGCTTGAAAAGTGTAATGGCCGCATCATTAGTCATTATGGGCAGCACGTTGATATCGAGTCCCTCGCCGAGGAAGACGAAGGTGCGGTGCTTAGATGCACACAGAGATCTAATCTGCCTAAACTGGTCGCAGGCGACCTGGTCGTATGGACTGACGACGGCGCACAGTCAGGGGTGGTGGTTGCACTGGGCAAACGTCGGAACTCCTTTGGACGCCCCACCATCGATGGCCAGTACAAGGCTATTGCCGCCAATATCGACGCAGTCCTTGTCGTATTCGCCTCATCTCCGACTCCTCACGTTAGTCTTATCGATCGCTACCTTGTTGCCATCGAGCAACAGGGCCTCGATGCCGTGCTGGTTTTGAACAAGATAGACCTGTTGGGCCCAGACGAAGCAGCTGTTTTAGACAACATATTGTCTAAATACAAGGATATTGGCTATCCGGTGCATAAGGTGTCGGCTGAAGATGGCCGCGGCATCTCTACCCTCGAACGATCCCTGTCCAACAAGACGGCAATTCTGGTGGGCCAATCCGGTGTGGGAAAATCTTCACTAATAAACAAGCTCAATAAGGGCAGCCTTGCTGATGTAGGCGCCCTCTCCGAGACCTGGGATCGCGGCACGCATACCACTACTACATCCTCTGTTTATCATATGTCGGGCTTCGATTTGATAGACTCACCAGGTATCCGCGAGTTTGGTCTAGGCCATATTAATCCGCAGCAGGTATTCGAGGGCTTCAAAGAATTTAGACCCTTCACCGGCGCCTGTAAATTTAGAGACTGTTCACACAGGCAGGAACCAGGCTGCGCCATACAGGCAGCCGTTGAGGCTGGGCAGATCAGTATCGAGCGCCTTCAGAGCTACTTCCGCATTCTGGATTCACTGGAAGAGCTGGGCTAGGCAGATCATGAGAGAAACGGTAACGAGTAAGTAAGCAATGAACAGAACAAGACTACCTCTTATTATTTCACCGGAGGCCTTCAACGAACTCCCCTTTAAGGATGAGCTGTTGATAGTCGCGGTCGTGCAGAAGGCCGTATTCGATGTCCATCATATTTCAGGCTCGGTATTGGTGGAGCCTTCCGAATTGGTGAGCGGAGTTAAACCTGCAGTGGGTAAACTGCCAACCAGGGATAAACTTCAATCGCTATTCTCGCGGATCGGTTTGAGCCCCGAGAAACATGTCATCGTCTATGACGACGAAGGCGGTGGCTGGGCGGGCAGATTGATATGGACTCTGGATATTATCGGGCATCGGAACTACAGCTATCTCGATGGCGGACAGACGGCCTGGCTGAAGATGGGCTTTCCCTTATCGAATGCAACGACCGAGGCATTGGAAGCCGACTATGTAGACTACTCGGTCAAAATCAATGAGAGCCTGCTTGTTTCCAAAGAAGATGTTCTGGCAAGCCTTCGGGATGAAGAGTCAATAGTCTGGGACGCCCGAGCACCTGAGGAGTTCAACGGAACTAAAGTTACTGCTCTAAGGAATGGGCACATTCCCGGTGCTAAGAATCTAGATTGGATTGAGTTACAAGATTCAGAAAATGACCTGCGTTTAAAGCCTCTGCCGCAGATCGAACAGTTGCTGACCGAGGCAAGCATTAGCGATGCGAAGAGAATCATTACACATTGCCAAACCCATCATCGCTCTGGACTCACTTATCTTGTTGGCAAGGCCCTGGGCTACGATATAAAGGCGTATGATGGCTCCTGGTCTGAATGGGGGAATGATCCTGAAACACCTATTGAGAACTAAGCGAAGTAATCAGTGCACAGTGTGTGGCAAGCAAGCCATAAGTCGCGCTATCGCCAGTAAAGTAAAACTCTAGAAACAGATACTAAAATTTATGTCGCGCCTGTTCATTATTTTCCAGTACCTGCTACCACAGCACCTACTTTCCAGGCTCGTTGGCAAGTTGGCGCAGAGTCATTTTCTACGCAAGCCTCTTATTCGAATTTTCATAAAGCGTTACAAAGTGAATATGCGCGAAGCCAGGATTCAGGATATCGAAAAGTTCGAAAACTTCAATGCCTTCTTTACGCGGGAATTGCTTCCCGACGCGAGAGCAATTAGTGATTCTTCGGGTGCCATAGTCTGCCCAGCGGATGGGGCGATTAGCCAGCTTGGAAATATTGCAGGTGGTCAACTACTACAGGCAAAGGGTCGGCATTATAGTTGCGAGACCCTGCTAGCGGGGGACACACAGATGGCGACCCTCTTTAACGAGGGTAAATTCGCTACTATCTATCTCTCCCCGAAGGACTATCATCGTGTGCATATGCCAATAGCTGGCACGCTGATGAAGACAATCTATGTGCCAGGGGACCTTTTCTCGGTGAATCAAACTACGGCGGATTCGGTTCCCGATTTGTTCGCAAGGAATGAGCGCCTCATTTGCCTGTTTGAAACCGAAATCGGACCGATGGCGGTTATACTGGTCGGTGCTATGATTGTAGCCGGCATCGATACTGTCTGGGCGGGTGAAGTTTGCCCGAAGCAAGGTAAGAGAGAAATTCAAGAAACAGACTATGCTCATCACGCTCCAGCTGTGGAGCTGAGTTTAGCTGCCGAGCTCGGCAGGTTTCGTCTGGGTTCTACCGCCATCGTTTTGTTCTCTCATGGCGTAATGAACTTTGACCCAGCATTGGAAGCTACTAGCGGTGTTGCAATGGGGCAGCTGTTAGGGCGAGTTAAGGCCCCTCACATATCAGATGAACGAGGATCAGCATGACACAAGATGAGCTAAAGCTAGCTGTTGCACAGACTGCCTTTGAATACGTAGAGTCATTATTAGATAACGATACAATAATCGGCGTCGGTACTGGGTCCACTGCCAACCTGTTCATTGCTGAGTTGGGAAAGATTAAACACAAGATCTATGGGACCGTTGCGAGTTCGGAAGAATCTGCACGGCGCCTAAAGGAGCTTCATATTCCTGTGCTGGATCTCAACAGCGCTGGCACCTTACGTGTCTATGTCGATGGCGCGGATGAGACCAACAAGCATCTACAGCTTATTAAAGGCGGCGGAGCCGCGCTCACTAGAGAGAAAATTATCGCCGCCGCCTCGGAAGAATTCGTCTGTATTGCAGATGAATCCAAACTGGTGCCCGTGCTGGGTAAATTTCCCCTGCCTGTCGAAGTCATTCCAATGGCACGCAGTTACGTTGCCAGAGAGATCGTGAAGCTAGGCGGAGACCCTGTCTATCGCGAGGGCTGTATTACAGACAACGGAAACAATATTCTTGATATCTATAATCTTGAGATTCTCGATCCAAGAAAGTTAGAAACTCAGCTTAACCAGATAACAGGTGTTGTGTGCAATGGCCTTTTTGCAGAACGAGGGGCTAACCGGCTATTTCTAGGCACAAGTACAGGGGTCAAGACATACCTGCCCTGATGGTGAAAGAGATTGCAGCTAATTGCTTAGAATAATCGAGAAGTGATGGAAGTGTCGGTCTCTGGAAATTTGCAGTCTCGATAACCAATTAAGACAAAATCCAGAACGAGTACTCGCTTGCTTTTCTTATCCCTGCAAATATTACAGTTAAACCACTTACATATTGTCGTTAGCAAACGCTAACTAGAGTGGATTTACGTTTTCTGCCTGAGGACCTTTCTGGCCTTGGGTGACTTCCATGGTAACTTTCTGACCTTCCTGAAGCGTTCGTCTTCCTGAGCCATTAATAGCAGAGAAATGTACGAATACATCTTTGCCACCTTCCTGCTCGATGAAACCAAAACCCTTCTCGTCATTAAACCACTTAACGGTACCCTCAACTAAATCTGACATACGTTCTCTCGTGCTTAAAAATTTATAAATCAAACCGCCAACAATAGCGATCTCCCGGCCAATATCAACCGAAATTCCAGTGTATACCTATAAATTAGCAGATGGAAACCCTAAATGTTGCAAATTGTAACGATGTTTTGGCGGCCCACAGAAGCCTGTAACGCTGTATCCATGGCAACAAACGCGGGCCTTCAACGGCTGCACTGCTCAGTCGATTAACTTGCCAGGGTTCATAATATTGTTAGGGTCGAAGATTTTCTTGACCGCCTTCATGTACGCCATTTCCGCAGAAGAGCGTGAGTAATGCAGGAATGGTTTTTTCAACAGACCGACACCGTGCTCGGCAGATATACTGCCTCCGTGTTTCTCGACAATCTCAAAAACCAGATTGGATACCTTGGCACACTTTTCAAAAAATGCCTCTGCTGCCAGGGACTCCGGCTTGAGAATATTGAGATGTACATTTCCGTCGCCGATATGACCGAACCAGATTATCTCGAAATCGGGATAGGACGAAGTGACCAAACTATCGACCTCTTGTAAGAACTCCGGAACCTTGGAAACCTTTACCGAGATATCATTCTTGTAGGGAGTAAACGTAGAGATAGTTTCCGAGATGTCTTCGCGCAGACGCCAAAGATTATTCGCCTGCGTACTATTTTGACTAATCGTGCCATCTACTATCCAACCTTCCTCCAGACAGGTTTCGAATAAGTGCATAGCGGTGTCGATGTCTTGCTCGGACTGATGTTCAAATTCGATGAGCGCATAGAATTCAGATTCAGTTTCGAACGGTCGCTGCAGTTGCTTCTCTTCGATCACATGCTTGAGCGCCTTCTCTGAAAAAAATTCGAAGGCGGTTAGATTGAGCTCACCCTGAAATTTTTGCAGCACTTGCATGATCGGTTCCATCCCCTCTGCGCCCAGAACAAGAACGGTTGGGTCCTTGGGCATACTGGTAAGGGCAAGGGTCAATTCAACGATAAAGCCCAGAGTGCCTTCGGCACCGGTGAACAGGTGACGAAAATCATAGCCCGTTGCATTCTTGCTCAAGCCTCGGTTCAGGTCGAGAAGTTCCCCCGAGCCTGTCACGACCTTCAAGCCCTTAACCCACTCGCGGGTCATGCCATAGCGTATAACTTTTATACCCCCGGCATTGGTCGAGACATTGCCGCCTAGCTGGCTGGATCCAGACGACGCGAAGTCTACGGGATAGAACAGGCCTTCCTGCTCCGCGTATTGCTGCAGCTGCTGTGTAACTACACCCGGCTCGCATACAACTTGCCGATCGGCGGGATTAAACTCGAGAATTTTATTCATGCGATCGAAGGCAACTACTAATTCTCCATTCGCCGCCACTGCGCCGCCACTGAGTCCAGTGCGGCCGCCGCTAGGCACCAGCGCTACTTCGTGCAGATTTGCCAGTTGCACCAGTGCCACTACCTCATCGGTATCTTTGGGCAATACGATGGCGATAGGGTTAGCGGGGTAGGCCTTAGTCCAGTCCTTGCCGTAGGTCTCAAGGTCGGCGGGATCGGTCTTCAGCCAATCCTCCCCCACGATCTCAATCAGTTTCTCTAATAGTTCTGCTTTGCTGCAATTCATGTTCTTCCTATCCTGCTTGGTATTTCTGGACTTTCTGGACTTTGGCCGCCGCCGGCTTGTTAGATTAATGCGCTGTACAGCGCACTGCAAAAGCAGAATATGTTACCATGCGCCAGCTTTTGGAACACCGCTGACGATACTTACACTGTCTAAAACCTGAACCGGCCACAACCAAAGAAAAGAAAGCTTAAACCTATGAATCCTAAATCCCTGGAAAAGCGCAAGATCAAATTTCTGCTATTGGAAGGTGTTCACCAGAGCGCGATCGAAACACTAAAGAGATCAGGCTACGAAAATATAGAGGCCTTGAAAACATCTTTGGAGGGAGACGATCTGGCTGTGAAGATTGCCGATGCACATTTTGTTGGCATTCGTTCACGCACCCAGCTAGATGAGTCGGTGTTCGCTGCGGCGAAGAAGCTACAGGCAGTAGGCTGTTTCTGCATCGGAACCAATCAAGTTGATCTGGACGCGGCATTGATTCGCGGCATCCCTATATTCAATGCTCCTTTTTCCAATACCCGCAGCGTGGCAGAACTAGTCATAGGGCAATCAATTTTGCTGCTTCGTGGCATCCCCGAGAAGAATGCACTACTGCATCGAGGTGTTTGGCAGAAAGCTGCCAAGGGGTCTTTTGAGACGAGGGGCAAGAAGCTGGGCATCGTGGGCTATGGAAACATAGGCTCGCAGTTGAGCGTACTAGCCGAGTCTATGGGCATGAAGGTCTACCTCTTCGATGTGGTGACCAAGTTGCCTCTGGGCAATGCCCAGCAGCTGGACTCACTAGAGGAGCTGATGCGCGAATGTGACGTGATTAGCCTGCATGTACCCGAGACGCCACAGACCCAGGACATGATTTCACAGGAGCAACTTGGCTGGATGAAACCCGAGGCCGTGTTGATTAATGCCTCCCGTGGATCTGTCGTTGATATCGCTGCCCTGGCTGGCGCACTTCAGAGCAAGGCCATTGCCGGAGCAGCGATTGATGTCTATCCCCAGGAGCCGAAATCTAACGCGGAAGAATTTATCTCACCCCTGCGTCAGGTCGATAATTGCATCATCACACCCCACGTCGGTGGCAGCACCATGGAAGCGCAGGAGAATATAGGAGTCGAGGTCGCGGAGAAGCTTATTAAATACAGCGATAACGGCTCCAGCTTCGCCTCGGTCAATTTTCCGGAGGTGACTCTGCCAGCACATCCTGGGAAACATAGACTGCTACATATTCATAAGAACGTGCCTGGAGTTTTATCGGAAATAAATAGCGTGTTCTCAGAGACTGGCATCAATATTAGTTCACAATATCTGCAAACGAATGAACACGTAGGTTATGTGGTGATGGATATCGACGTTCAATCCAGCGAAATAGCACTGGAGAAGCTGAATCAGGTTACGGGCACTATTCGCTGTCGCGTCTTGTTCTAGTCTGAGCCGATGATTTCGTCGATGAGTGTGAACACCCGTTCTCGGTAGGGTGTAGATTCATTGACGAGATGATGCCCCGCCTCCTCTATCCAATGCACCTCGGACCCGGAAAACTTCTCCAGTATCTTGGGAATATTCGTCTCCCATTCTACTGTTCCATCTCCCTTGCCCTGAATGACATGCAGCGGGGTATCCTGACTGGGCATTTCTTCGAAGCGATTGATATAGTCGATCATGGCCTGCACCCAATTGCGGGGAAGTAATCGGCTCTGTAGCTCGTCCTTGCTCTCGAGAAACTCCAGAAACTCGACATCGTGGCTGTTCTTGCTGAACTTACGCGGCGTCGATGCCAGAAACAATTTGCTCAGGCTAAACAGAATTCTGGAACGGGACCAGTGCCTGGGCCTAAGCAAGGGGGCGAGAAGAATAGTGTCTTGCAGGGCATGACTCTGCTGCAGTCGCTCCGCCAGTAATGCCTCCATGATTAGCGCTGCGCCTGTGCTTTGCCCAATGGCGAGCCAGGGATCTGTTAGCTGCTGCTGCCCTGCCAGCTTTAGACAACGAACGAATGATTCGCTGTATTCTTGAAAGGAATTAATACTCGCAGTCTCGCCACTCGATAGGCCATGGCCTGGCAGATCGAAGATTACAACGGCTATGTCCTGTAGCAGCAGGTGTCGAATCAGATGTCGGTACAGGCCCGAGTGGTCGAAGTAGCCGTGAAGGATAAATGCCGTTTTACGCGGCGGATATGTCGCCGGCACGAAGTGTTGACAGACCAGTTCGTAGTGGCCACTGGTAAAAGTGCCTATGCTGGCCCGCGAGTCGGCAAGGGCAGAGTCTAGTTCTGAAAAATTTAAGCTGTAGTACTGTGTATAGGCAGCGTAGAGACCTGACGCTTTGGCACCGACTCCAAGCTGCGACTCGGTGCCATCATGCAGAAAGACCATACTCGTTAGACTTTGGCGAAGTTGATTGGCATCGGCTGTGCTAAACATTCGCGTTCAAACTCCGCCTGTTCACGTATTTCTTACTTAGCCTTAGGAAGATTCAGTATAACGTTGTGCCATCTGCTCCAGGTTGTAGACTTTCTTGATATTCGAGGCCTGCCCGGCAGTTCCGAATGCCTCCAGCCTTGCCAGAACAATAGACTTCATTGCATCCATAGTAGGAATTAGAAATTTTCTTGGATCAAATTCAGATTTATTCTCCGCAAGAAATTTACGCGCCGCACCGGTGGATGCGAGGCGCAGATCAGTATCGATGTTTACCTTGCGCACGCCATGCTTAATGCCTTCCTGAATTTCTTCAACGGGCACGCCATAGGTTTCAGGAATCTCACCGCCGAATTCATTGATTATCGCCAACCATTCCTGCGGCACCGAAGAAGACCCATGCATCACTAAATGAGTGCCTGGAATCTTCTTATGAATTTCTTTTATTCTCTCGATGGCCAGCGTGTCGCCGGTTGGGGGGCGGCTAAACTTGTAGGCCCCATGACTGGTTCCTACCGCAATCGCCAATGCATCTACGCCCGTTGCGTCGACGAAGTCCGAAGCCTCCTGAGGTTCGGTAAGCATCTGCGCCATGGTTAACACCCCTTCTGCGCCGATGCCATCTTCTTCGCCCGCCATTCCGGTTTCAAGCGAACCCAAACAGCCAATCTCTCCCTCTACCGACACGCCGCAGGCATGAGCCATATCGACTGTAGCCTTGGTGACTCTTACGTTGTAGTCAAAATCGGTGGGCGTCTTGCCATCTTCACCCAAAGAGCCATCCATCATCACCGAGGAAAAACCGAGTTGGATCGAACGTTGGCATACCGCCGGTGACACACCATGATCCTGATGCATAACAATAGGAATACGTGGAAATTCTTCGATTGCCGCCTGGATCAGGTGTTTGAGAAAGTTTGACCCCGCGTATTTTCGAGCGCCAGCAGAAGCCTGCAAGATCACAGGGCTATTTAGCTCGTCGGCTGCCTCCATGATGGCTCGAATCTGTTCAAGATTATTCACATTGAAAGCAGGAACCCCGTAACCATTTTCTGCTGCATGATCTAGCAATTGTCTTAAACTAATTAGTGCCATGGTTAATCCTCATTTATCTTGTCTACTGAGTAGTTAGTAGCTTGGTCATATCAAATAATTGTTGTCGTTGTACTTATGTCTGGCCTTCACTGGCCCTGCGCTGAAGTATCTCTACCGCGGGCAAGACTGTTCCCTGTACGTATTCCAGGAACGCTCCGCCGCCTGTAGAAATATAGGAGACTTTGTCGGTAATTAGAAATTTATCGATAGCCGCTATAGTTTCTCCACCCCCGGCGATCGAGAAGCCGGCGTTGTCTGCGACCGCCCTAGCGACAGCCTGAGTACCGGCTGAGAATTGTACGAATTCGAAAACGCCTACCGGGCCATTCCAGATGATCGTCTTCATCTTTGCGATAATTTCCGCGAAGTTTGCCGCCGTGTCCGGCCCTATGTCCAAAATCATGTCATCGTCTTCGACGTCTGCAATTAGCTTGGTGGTAGCGGTTGCGTTTTCATCGAACTGTTTTGCAACAATGACGTCTGTGGGCATGGGTATCGAAGTCTTGCTCATCAATGCCTTTGCGGTATCGATGAGATCGGGCTCATATAATGATTTGCCTACATTCACGCCATTGGCGGCAAGAAAAGTATTGACGATGCCGCCGCCTACGATGAGCTGGTCTACTTTTGTGGATAGGTTGTTGAGAACCTCCAGCTTGCTCGACACCTTTGCCCCGCCCACTATAGCCAGCATAGGTCGTTCCGGATTCTTAAGCGATCGATCCAGGGCGTCTAGCTCATTGGCCAAAAGTGGGCCCGCACAGGCGAGCGTTGCATATTTTGCAACGCCGTGAGTACTCGCCTGGGCGCGGTGTGCGGTGCCGAAGGCATCCATCACGAATACATCACACAATTGTGCGTAGCGTTTTGCGAGCGCATCATCATTAGCCTTCTCACCTGCGTTGATACGTACATTCTCCAGCAGGGTTACGCTACCGGCACCGCGGCTTGCTGGCGTTTCATTCAGGTAGTCGGTGTTTACTTCAACGGAGCAATCCAGCAATTTCGAGAGCCTCTGCGCTACCGGCTGCAAGGAATACTCGCGCTGCTCAGCGATCGGCTTTGCCTCCGCTGGTCTGCCCAGATGGGACATGATGATTACTTCGGCGCCGGCTGCTCTTGCCATCTCAATGCTGGGCAATGCCGCTCTGATTCGTGTGTCGTTTCCGATGACACCGTCTTTGATCGGCACATTTAAGTCCTCTCTAATGAGAACCCTCTTCCCGGCCAGGTCTAGTTGGTCCATGCGCAAGAATGACATTAGGTAACGGCTCCGGATTCTAAAGTGAAAATTGGTTCATGTGTTTATGCTCATGTACTGCGCCACATCGAGCATTCTATTGGCATAGGCCCACTCGTTATCGAACCAGACAAATAACTTGATTAGCTTTCCATTCACTACACTGGTCTGGTTCAAGTCGACGATCGCCGAACGCGGGTCGTGATTAAAATCGCAGGAAGCCAGAGGTTCGTCGGTAAAGCCCAGAACATTGGCAGGTAGATTAGCACTCGCCTGTTTGATCGCCTGGTTCACCTGTTCAATATTTGTGCTCTCGGCTACGGACAAAGTTAGATCCATCAGGGAAACATTCAGTGTTGGAACACGAATTGCCCTTGCCACCAGGCGGCCCGTAAGTTCGGGCAGAATTCTCTCTATGCCTTTTGCCAGCGCCGTGTCGACGGGAATTATCGACTGCATCGCACTGCGCGTCTTGCGCAGGTCGTCGTCGTGATAGCTATCGATAACAGGCTGGTCATTCATCGCGGAATGAATAGTCGTGATCACGCCCGACTCTATCTTGAAAACTTCATCGATAGTCTTGAGCACCGGCACGATACAATTTGTAGTACACGATGCATTGGAGACAATCGTGGCGCTGGGCGGCAGAGTTTCGTGGTTGATGCCATAGACCAGAGTAGCATCGACATCGCTTTCCGCGGGCTGAGAAAACAGCACTTTGCTGGCACCGCCTGCCGTGTGTAGTTGTGCGGTTTCCCTATCCTTGAATGCTCCACTACATTCCATGACCAGGTCTACTTCCAACTCGGACCAAGGTAGCTTTCTCACGTCGCGTTCATTGAAGACGCGAATCTTGTCGCCATTGACGATGAGGTTTTTCTGCGCAGCCTCGCTACTCATCTCTACAGAGCCCAGAAAGCGGCCATGGGTACTGTCATAACGAGTAAGGTGCGATAGGTTCGCTATGTCGGCTAGGTCGTTAACAGCTACAAGGCGCATATCGGAGTAGCTGGTAGATTCGTAAAACGCACGCAGCACACAGCGGCCTATTCGACCATAACCGTTGATTGCGATGCGATAGGTCATGACTTTTTACCGCGCGTTCATAATAAGACGAGTCGGGATGCTGGCTTGTATCACGCGTCGAAAGACTTAACGGTCGCGACGATATTCTCAGCAGAGAAACCGAAGTGTTCCATTAGCACGGGCCCCGGAGCGGATTCACCGAAGGTGTGCATGCCGATGACTTTGCCATCGAGGCCGACGAACTTACGCCAGTAGTCAACGCCTGCAGCCTCGACTGCGACGCGTCTGCGCACGCTCATTGGCAGCACCTGTTCCTGATAATCGGCATCCTGCGCCTCGAAGACATCGACGCTAGGCATGGAAACCAGGCGCGCCTTTATACCCTGAGCCTGAAGAGTCTCTACCGCTGCCAGGCTTATTGCTACTTCCGAACCGGTGGCGAGCACAATCACTGCAGGCTCTCCTTGACAGTCTTTCAATATATAGGCTCCGCGAGAGATGGCTTGTAGCTGTTCGTCGCTGCGCGCCTGATGAGGCAGGTTCTGCCGCGAGAACACCAGGGAAGTTGGGCCAACTTGCCTTTCGATGGCGGACTTCCAGGCGACTGCAGACTCGACATTATCACAGGGGCGCCATACCGACATATTGGGTGTAGTACGCAGGCTGGCTAGTTGCTCAACCGGCTGGTGCGTCGGTCCATCTTCGCCCTGACCGATGGAGTCATGGGTATAGACGAATATGCTCTGTTGTTTCATCAGCGCCGACATTCTCACGGCATTACGTGCATATTCCATAAAGATAAGGAAGGTTGCCGTGTAAGGAATGAAGCCGCCATGCAATGCCATGCCGGTGGCAATGGCGCTCATTCCAAACTCGCGCACACCGTAGTAGATGTAGTTGCCGTCGGCCTTCTGTGAGATCGCGGAGCTACCCGACCAGTTGGTTAGGTTAGAGCCGGTCAGATCGGCGGAGCCGCCAATTAATTCCGGTAACAGGCTCGCATAGGCTTCAATACAATTCTGTGAGGCCTTGCGGCTGGGAATATTGTCATCGCTTGACTGACACTTGGCGATAAATTCATCGGCCTTGGCACTGAAATAGCTAGGCAGCTGACCTTTTAATCGGCGCACCAGTTCCATGGCCAGCTCTGGGTATTCTTCCTCATAGATGACGAGCTTCTCTTTCCAGGCTGACTCCGCGGTGAAGCCTTTCTCTATCGCATCCCATGATTGCTTGATTTCTTCGGGAATCACGAAGGGAGCATGTGGCCACTCAAGAGCTGCTCGCGTGGCGGCTATCTCTTCATCGCCAAGAGGCGCGCCATGAGTGGCGGAGGTACCCTGCTTGTTGGGCGAGCCAAAACCGATAATTGTCTTGCAGCTAATCAATGTAGGGCGGCTGGTCTCGCTCTGTGCCTGCTCGATCGCCTCGCTAATTGCCACGGGGTCATGCCCATCAACAGATAAGACCTGCCAGCCATAGGCTTCGAAACGCTTACCGGTATCATCACTAAACCATTCGCCTACCTCGCCGTCTATCGAGATACCATTGTCATCATAGAACACCACGAGCTTGCCGAGATTTAAGGTGCCCGCGAGGGAGCAGACTTCATGGGAGATGCCTTCCATTAGGCAGCCGTCACCGGCGAAGGCATAGGTGTAGTGATCGATGACCTGGTGATTCTCGCGATTAAACTGCGCGCCCAGCGTCTTCTCAGCGATCGCCATGCCCACAGCATTGGCGAGGCCTTGGCCTAGTGGCCCCGTAGTAGTCTCTACGCCAGGCGTATAACCGAACTCGGGATGGCCGGGGGTCTTGGAGTCGAATTGCCTGAACTGCTGCAGGTCGTCGATAGAAAGATCGTAGCCCGTTAGATGCAGCAGGGAATACATCAGCATCGACCCATGGCCATTGGAAAGCACGAAGCGATCGCGGTTGAACCAGTTCGGGTCACCCGGATTGTGCTTGAGAAAATCGCACCAGAGCACCTGCGCTATGTCTGCCATTCCCATGGGCGCACCGGGATGTCCGGACTTCGCCTTCTGCACGGCATCCATACTTAGTGCACGAATTGCATTGGCACTCTGTTTGCGTGACACAACTTGTTCTGCCATCGATCGATTTCCTTCAGTTTCTGCTTATTATTGCCATTATTAGCGAAGCGAGTGACCCGTGCCCTGCTGCTGGGTGGATAGCCAGGTTCAGTTGGGCAGGGAGGTAAATGCTTCGGGGAGCTTCTGATTCAGAACGCTATTTTCCCGCACCTGAATCGAATATGCCATATCTATGGCACTCCAGAGGCAATATATTACAAGATAAGAGGCATGACCCTGACTTCAATCAGGCTTAGTCCCGGGCTGCCCCCTCATCGAGCAATACCTATATCAATATATTTTGATATAGAATTGAAATTGCCGGGTAATGCTGCTAACTTAGCGCCTCTTCGGACTTCCGACCCACGGGCCTAGACATGGCAGCACCTGCATTAAAGACCACCGGCAACTCAGACTCTTTGAGCCCGATGGAGGCCCTTACCACGCTGCACAAAGCCCTGGCCGACCATCTACGTCTGCAGATCCTGAGGCTACTAAAGAGCGAATCATTCGGGGTATTGGAATTATGCCGCATCCTCGACATCAGGCAGTCCGCCCTCAGTCATCACCTAAAGATACTCGCTACCAGCAAACTGGTTTCTACGCGGCGCGAGGGAAACTCCATCTTCTACAGGCGCACATTCCTGTCGGAAGACGATATTTACAGCGATATCAAGAAGACGGTTTTCGAGAACCTGGACTGCCTGGAGATTTCAGGCAGCCAGCTCAGGAAGATCAAGCAGATTCAATTAGAACGCGCGCAGCTCTCTCTGAATTTTTTCAATAAGAATGCGAACAAATTTAAGGAAAAGCAGGGCCTGATCGTGGAGCACGCAGACTACGCGAATAGCCTGCACGATCTCATCGCCGGCCTGACCCTGAGTGATAAGGCAGCGGTGATGGAAGTGGGCCCGGGCGAGGGCCAGTTACTGACAGAGCTCTTGCAGCGCTTCGAGAACCTAACCGCGCTGGATAATTCTAAAGACATGCTGGAGAAGTCTCGCGCTGCGGTCGTTGAAAGTGGCGGCAGTGGTGTCGAATTTATACTGGGCGACACGGCTGTTGCATGCAAAAAAGATATAAGCGCCGATCTCATTATCTTTGACATGGTGCTGCATCACATCTCTTCCCCTGCAAAGACGTTCAAGGATATTGGGGCGCTTCTGAATCCCGAGGGCTATCTGTTAATCGTCGAGCTGTGCAGCCACGATCAGGATTGGGTTAGAGAGTCCTGCGGTGATCTATGGCTTGGCTTCGAAGAGGGGGATCTGGATCATTGGGCCGAGAAGGCCGGTTTAACGAAACAACAGAGTTCTTATCTTGGATTACGCAATGGTTTTCAGATTCAGATGCGCACCTTTAAAAAAGTGGCATCTGGCTCTTGAGCCTACTGATTGTTAACAAATTTTATTTTAACTTTTTGCACTTAATTACTACTAATAACTATCATTACTTTTTGAGGACATACTAATGGCAGAATCTACACTCTTCACATCTGAGTCAGTATCTGAAGGTCACCCGGATAAAATGGCCGACCAAATCTCCGATGCAATCTTGGATGCTCTGCTTGAGCAAGATAAAGGCTCCAGAGTAGCCTGCGAGACCATGATTAAGACTGGCATGGTCATTGTTGCCGGAGAGATAACTACAGATGCCTACGTCGATATTGAAGACATCGTGCGCGGTGTTGTAAACGATATTGGCTATAACAATTCTGAAAGCGGTTTCGACAGCAACACCTGTGCAGTACTCAATGGCATAGGCAAGCAGTCTCCAGACATCGCCATGGGTGTTGATGACACGGCAGATCACGAACAGGGCGCCGGCGATCAGGGCTTGATGTTTGGTTACGCGACAAACGAAACTGACGTATTAATGCCAGCACCAATTACCTATTCACATCTGTTAGTGAAACGTCAATCCGAAGTACGTAAAGATGGCACCCTACCCTGGTTACAGCCAGATGCGAAGAGTCAGATTACCTTTCGTTACGAAGACGGCAAGCCGGTTGCAATCGATGCCGTCGTACTGTCGACGCAGCACAGCGCAGAGATCTCGCTAAAAGATTTACAAGAAGCGGTTATGGAAGAAATCATCAAGCCCGTTCTTCCACAGGCTTGGATCAACGCGGACACCAAGTATTTTATCAACCCAACCGGCCGCTTCGTTATCGGCGGCCCCTACGGCGACTGCGGACTTACCGGCAGAAAGATTATCGTCGATACCTACGGCGGCATGGCACGACACGGTGGCGGCGCATTCTCCGGAAAAGACCCGTCCAAGGTTGATCGCTCGGCAGCCTATGCGGCACGCTATGTGGCCAAGAACATCGTAGCTGCGGGTATCGCAGAGCGTTGTGAGATTCAACTCTCTTACGCCATCGGGGTTGCAGAGCCAACTTCGATAAGCATCGAGACTTTCGGCACTAACAAGGTGAGCAATGCGAAGATCGTTGAGTTAATTCGCGAGCATTTCGAACTGCGACCGAAAGGCCTGATCAAGATGCTGGACCTGATCCAACCGATCTATAAAGACACTGCCGCCTACGGTCACTTCGGTCGCGAAGACCTAGACCTAAGCTGGGAAAAAACAGACAAAGCTGACGCGCTTAAAGCAGCCGCTGGCCTATAACACTATTTATAATACGGAGTTAGACATGAACGATTTATCAGTACAAGAAAATGCAGTCGCACAAGATTATAAAGTAGCGGATATAAGCCTGGCCGCGTTTGGTCGCCGTGAAGTTACACTGGCCGAGGCGGAGATGCCCGCCCTGATGACTCTGCGCAAAAAATACGCTGCCGAGAAGCCCTTGGCGAATGCAAAGATTCTGGGTTGTATTCATATGACGGTACAGACCGCCGTACTTATCGAAACGCTGGTCGATCTAGGCGCAGAGGTTCGCTGGTCATCTTGCAACATCTTCTCAACTCAAGACCATGCAGCCGCTTGTATCGCTGCAGCCGGTATCGCCGTCTACGCCTGGAAGGGACAGACGGAAGACGAAGGCGAATGGTGCATAGAGCAGACTATCCTAAAAGACGGCGAGCCCTGGGATGTGAACATGATTCTCGACGATGGCGGCGACCTGACAGCGATGGTGCATGAGAAGTACCCACAGCTACTGGCAAACATTCACGGCATTACTGAAGAGACAACTACGGGCGTGCATCGCCTGTTAGAGATGCTGGAAGAAGGCTCCCTGAAAGTTCCCGCCATCAACGTGAACGATTCGATAACCAAGTCCAAGAACGACAACAAGTACGGCTGTCGCCACTCGCTTAACGATGGCATCAAGCGCGGCACGGATATGTTGCTCTCCGGCAAGCAGGCATTGGTGGTTGGCTATGGAGACGTTGGCAAGGGTTCCGCACAGAGCCTAAGCCAGGAAGGCATGATTGTAAAAGTTGCAGAGATAGACCCTATCTGCGCAATGCAGGCCTGCATGGATGGCTATGAGCTTGTCTCTCCTTATATCGATGGCATCAACACCGGAACTAGCGATGGCATCGATACGGCATTGCTTGGCAAGATCGACCTAATCGTGACAACTACCGGCAACGTTAATGTCTGCGACAAGTTCATGTTGCAGGCGGTTAAGACCGGCGCTGTAATTTGTAATATCGGTCACTTCGACAATGAAATCGACACAGCCTTTATGCGCGAGAATTGGGAATGGGAAGAAATTAAGCCTCAGGTTCACAAGATCTATCGCGATGGCGCCACTAATCAGAGCGATTACCTGATTCTTCTCTCTGAAGGCCGTCTGATCAACCTTGGTAATGCAACTGGTCACCCTTCGCGCATCATGGATGGCTCATTCGCGAATCAGGTATTGGCGCAGATGTTTATGTTCGAGCGAAAGTTTGCAGATCTACCCGAAGCCGAGAAGACAGCCAGTCTGTATGTCGAAGTACTGCCTAAGCATCTCGATGAAGAAGTTGCTGCGATGATGGTAGGTGGCTTCGGTGGCGTGTTAACAAAGCTTACCGACACTCAGGCCAAGTACATCAACGTAGATGTGAATGGCCCTTACAAGACCGATAGCTACAAGTACTAGGTTAATCCTCAGTACGAAATAATAAGCGCAACAAGGAAAGCTAGATTATGGATGTATCTAATCCATCAAAATTCAGCATCGAATTTTTCCCGCCTCGAACCGAGGCGGGTGAAGCGAAGCTGGATACGGTGCACGCAGAACTATGCAAGTTGAACCCCGATTTCTTCTCCGTAACTTACGGCGCTGGTGGGTCAACTAAGGCGGGTACTGCGCAGATCGTGCTGCGTTACCACGCGGCCGGTTCTGTCTGTGCACCACATCTTTCCTTTGGTGGAGCAGATGAAGAAGAAATACGTCAGCTGTTGCGATCTTATACAGACGCCGGTATTAAACGACTGGTGGCCTTACGTGGAGATACGCCTTCCGGTGTCGGTACTTCGGTGCAACATCACTATGCCAATGAGCTTGTCGAGTTCATTCGCAGGGAGACCGGCGATCATTTTCATATCGATGTGGCCTGCTACCCGGAGATCCATCCCGAGTCGAAGAGTTATGCTTCTGATATAGATTTCTTCAAGCGCAAGGTGGATGCCGGTGCAAACTCGGCAATTACTCAGTATTTCTACAACCCCGACGCCTATTTTCGCTTCGTCGACTATTGCGGCGACGCGGGGATATCTATTCCGATAGTTCCTGGCATTATGCCTATCAGCAACTACGCAAACCTCGCCCGTTTCAGTGCAAACTGTGGTGCCGAGATTCCACGATGGCTGGACAAGAGATTGCAGGGTTTTGGTGACGACGTGGAAAGTCTGCGCAACTTCGGCATCGATGTGGTTAGCGAATTGTGTGAAGACCTGCTTGCGGGTGGCGCCCCCGGACTTCATTTCTATTCGATGAATCTCAGCCAGAGCGTTAGTCAAATTTGGACTAATCTGGACCTCGGCAATCGCAACCAAAATGAACTGCCGTAGGCATTGGTAGATGCGACTCTCTCGCGTTTATATCGATGCTCCACTTAAGCTGAATGCTCTTGTTCATCTTCCCAAAGAGACCGCTCACTATCTCGGCAATGTTTTACGTCTGCGTGTCGATGATGAACTCCTCTTGTTCAATTCACAGCACGGTGAATTTCTAGCGCGAATATGCGCAGCATCCAAGAAGTCTGTCGAGGTTGAGCTTATCGAGGTTCGGCGTGAGCTCGATGCCGATGATGAGCTGAATCGCTTGGGGCTTCATCTAATACTGGGTCTATCACGGGGAGACAGAATGGATTTCGCCGTGCAGAAATCTACGGAGCTCGGTGTAACGGAAATTAGTCCAGTCTATACAGAACATGGTGAGGTCAGACTCAAACCGGAGCGGTTGGAGAAGAAGCTGCTGCACTGGCGCAGGATTGCCATTAGTGCCTGCGAGCAGAGCGGCCGGTTAACTGTTCCATCGATACATAGCCCGATTCCATTGGCAGATCTGGCCCAGGGCAGCAGTGCCAACAAGTGGATGTTGGAGCCAAGTGGGTCCGATAGCATCCCTGAATCCCTCGTGGAACCTGTTGCAGAACCTATGGCAGAACCTACGGCGAATAGACATATCGATTTATTGATCGGGCCCGAGGGAGGTTTCTCGCCTGCCGAGATTGACTGGGCACGGGACAATGGTTTTAGGATCGTCTCTCTAGGCAAGCGAATACTGCGTACCGAGACTGCACCAATCGCAGCACTGGCCATCTTGCAACACAAGTTTGGGGATATGTAATTTCTACAAACTACTGGTTCTAGTGCTAGCTGCGGAATTAGACACGGAGGGAAAGCGGCCCCAGACCTACGCGCTTACCGAAGAAACTTAAACAGTAGTTGCGCGGATCCAAATCTTTACCACCGGCCAATTTGTTAGCGGCATTTTCCGATCGATAGCTAGTCACGATTGAGCGATTTATTTTCGACTTTTCCTGATTCGCTAGATCCACCAGTTTAGGTTTCTCAAGCATGGCCACATTCTTGTCGGTTAGTAATGCGATCTTGGGCGATAACTTCTCTTTCAGATTTTGCTCCAGTACCAGGCCAATCTCACCGCTAGATAATATTACCAGGGAGCCTACTGGATAGGTTCCCATGAGGTGAATCAGCTCAATAACTAACTGTTCAGGAAATTTCAGCGCCCGTTGTTTATATAACTTTGTTAACGCCTTCGCAGGAGGCAGAGCGGGGTCCTCTCCATTACTGCGCAGTAAACGTTCGGAGCAATAGGCGAGGTTCGCAAAGCGGGCTAGCACAGGAATTTGTCCAGCTCGAAGTTTGCGCGGAAAACCCCGACCGTCTTGTCGCTCATGGTGTGCACGAACAATCCCCGCTACCCGATCATCAAGGTCCGAGTAGTGTGAAACCACATCGACACCAAAATCGCAGTGCTTTCTGTAGGCGAGAAATTCCTTCTTTCGGAACGGCCCGCGCTTGTTAACCAGTCTTTCTGGCAGGAGCTGCATTCCGATATCGGCCAGCAGGGTTCCCATACAGAGAATGTGCATGTCGTGCCTGTGCATCCCTACTTGCCTCGCCAATACTACCGACCAGATTGCCGCGCGCACACAGTAGTCGGTATCGATTCTGTCTGAAGGGTCTGTATTCAATAACCAAATATGTGTCTGCGGATTGGCGATGGCAGACTCGACTAAACCCGAGATCGAATTCTCCAAGAGCGGGATATTCATGTCTTCGCCGTTGCGAACGGCGAGTGCCTGGGCAGCGAAATCGGCTTTAAGTGTCTGATGTAATTTGTAAGCTTTATCAATCTGTTGTTTAACACTTCGAGTGTCCTGATAAAGATCACGATCAATCTTTAGCGAGGTTGACGCGGGAGCCGAGCGGCGGGCAGAGCTTAGAATCGTCAACTGATTCTCTCGTGTCCTGCGAGGCTGCGCTCCCTTATTGGTGTCGATGACGACATGCTTACAATGCTTGGCAAGGACCTCAATGTCTTCGGCATTCTTCAGGTGAAATCCGCCCATCGGAAAAGGCGTCTTCGACCAGGCGCAGTCCAATTCACAGACATACATGCCTAGCAAAAGCTCGGCACTGCTCAAGCTGAGGAGGTTGTTCGCTGCGTAGCGCTGTGCGTTAGTAGTAGGTTCTGAAATTGACATTTTCCGAGCATACGCTGCTTAACAGAATGCTCTTGTGAGATTGTTCACAAATCGGTGTCTGTAGTGGGCTGAAGGGTCATTTTGCGACGTAGTTCTCCCACGATTTTTTGGGTTTTAAGCAAAAAAAAGCGCCTTTGAATTCAAAGGCGCTTACGTAAGTAATACGCTAAGGGAGAGTTAATCTAGAAATTACTGAGTTACAAATTCCGGATAAGCTTCCATGCCGCATTCTGACATGTCCACACCATCTGCTTCCTCTTCCTCGCTAACTCGCAGACCCATGATCGCCTTGATGGCAAACCATACGATGGCGCTAGTAGCAAATACCCAGACGAAGATAGTTAGCATGCCAACCAGCTGACCCATGAAAGTCGCGTCAGGATCAGACAGGAGTACGGCGAAGATACCGAAGATGCCTACCGTGCCGTGGACCGAGATCGCACCGACCGGATCGTCGATCTTCAGCTTGTCCAGAGTGATAATGCTGAACACCACGATCGTGCCACCTATGGCGCCGATGATTGTTGCTAGCAGTGGTGTTGGATCGGCAGGTTCCGCAGTGATCGCAACCAGGCCGGCGAGCGCACCGTTGAGTGCCATTGTGAGGTCGGCCTTACCGAACATCAGACGCGCTACAAGTAGAGCTGCAATGAGTCCGCCGGCTGCGGCTGCGTTCGTGTTAAGAAATACGTTAGCCACTTCGTTAGCTACACCGATTCCACCTAACTTAAGAGTAGAACCACCGTTGAAGCCAAACCAGCCCATCCATAGGATGAATGTACCCAGTGTTGCCAGTGGCAAGTTAGCACCAGGAATCGCCTGTGGCGCGCCTGCAGCGCTGTATTTACCTTTTCTTGGGCCTAGTAAAAGTACGCCAGCGAGCGCAGCGGTAGCGCCGGCCAAATGCACGATGCCAGATCCGGCATAGTCACTGTAGCTAAGCTCGAAAAGACCGAATACGGAATCGCCATTCCAGGTCCAGCTACCTTCCATCGGGTAGATGAAGCCAGTCATGGCCACTGCGAATGCCAGGAAAGCCCAAAGCTTCATTCGCTCGGCAACTGCGCCCGAGACAATCGACATTGCCGTTGCAACGAATACTACCTGGAAGAAGAAATCGGAAGCGCCCGAGTAGACCGAGTCGCCATCGAAGCCCGCTTCTGCAGATTCAGCGAGTACGCCTGCGATTGCTGCGTCGTCCATCTGTGCAACCGTGGTGATGCCAGATAAGAAGATGCCGCCGTCGTACATGATCTGATAGCCGCAAACCAAATACATGGTGCAGGCAATCGCATACAGAGCGACGTTTTTTGTAAGAATTTCTGTGGTGTTCTTAGAACGAACCAGGCCCGCTTCGAGCATGGCGAAACCTGCCGCCATCCACATGACGAGTGCGCCACAAATGAGAAAATAGAACGTGTCCATTGCGTACTGCAATTCGAAAATTTGGTTTTCCACCCTGTACCTCCAGTTTAAAGGTCTACTATTGCTCAAGCACTTTGGCTTCGCTGAGACCGATCGTTATCTTGTTTAAAACTTACTAATAATTGCGCTGAGTCTGCTTCTTGTGCGTTAGGACTAGATAGCCTCTTCGCCAGTTTCGCCCGTACGGATACGAACGATCTGGGTTAGTTCGGCAACAAAAATCTTACCGTCGCCTATCTTTCCCGTGTTCGCAGCCTTGGTGATCGCCTCAAGAGTTTGATCTAGCAGACTTGTGGCAATAGCGACTTCCAGTTTTACCTTCGGTAGAAAATCAACAACGTACTCAGCACCGCGATACAATTCGGTATGGCCCTTCTGGCGACCAAACCCTTTCACTTCTGTTACGGTAATGCCCTGTACGCCTATTTCAGATAATGCCTCGCGGACATCGTCCAATTTGAATGGCTTGATAATAGCCGTGACTAACTTCATTGTTTTGCTCCTTAGCTCTTTTTGCGCTGCTGAAATTCTTACAACTGGTAATACTCTATGCAGGGGTCGTGCCAGTTATTAAAATTCACAGTGAAAGGCACAGGCATACGGCGTTCTCGCGAGTTGCTGGACCAAAATTACTCCAGCACTGATAAATTCTTGAGCAGTCACAGTGCACCATGGCGGCTCACGCCCTAATTGGGTGCGCTTCTGCGATTTCGGCCGATTGATTTCCTTGAAACTGGATCAGGGGAGGCGCAGCTGCAGATTTCTTCGCTACTGGCACCGGATAGTTCAGGCCCCGGCTAACACAATAAATGATGATAGAATCAATAATACTTTGATGGCCCGAACCTCGACTTCGCGCCTGCAACCCATAAAAAACCCAAGAGCCCGTAGCAATGTTCAATAATTCTTTCTTCGAAGACCTTAGTAGCCGCCTCTCCGCTATCATTCCCCTAGGGGAAGAAGTTCGCGACGATTTGCGCACCAAAATAGAGCAATTGCTGAAGAGCAGCTTCGCCAGTCTGGACCTGTTAAGCCGTGAAGAGTTCGATACGCAGCGGCAGGCCTTGGATCGCGCCGAGCAGCGCATCAAGGAACTAGAGCAGACCCTCACCAAGCTGGGTAAGAAGTTTGAACTGCTCGAGGGGCAATCAACGAGCCCGTAGCTGGCTGAACTGACAGCGGCAATAGCTAAGCCTCCATAAGATCCTGATCTCTTTTCTCGTCACTGCCATCGTAGTCTGCGATCGAGCGGGGTATCTTGATAACCCGGTGTGTTGCTCGCGCCGACATCGAAAGCTTATCCATAGTGGCGGCCAACTGCCTGCGCTGCTTACCTCCCATGGGACAACAAGCCTGAATCTACGCCAACAGTAGATCCGCATTCAGCCTGCCGGCCCGGTCGATCTGTAGTTGTCGACAAGTTTTAATGCGCTCGCGTAGCTGCTCCCAGTTTGGGGCGTCATACCTGCCCTGTAGCAACTAGGTTTGGCTCAGTGCAAGCACCCCGATGATTAGGTCTATTCGATCCAACAATAGCCCAGAAAGCTTCCGGCTATAGCGCGCGATGCGCTCCTCGCTGCAGCCGCACTGGTGTTTAAAGTCGCTTACATAGCCACAGGGACATAAGTTCATCGCCGCCTATAGCTGAAAGTTTGCCGAAAAATTCACTGAATAGTTTGCCCGGCTATCGCTTATCTCGTCGAATTCAAAAGGCTCTCTCATGGCGTCCAGCACGCTAGGCTTGAATTCGCTCAGTTCATCCAGAGAGAGGACGCCGCGATGTGCCAAACTGATTTCACCGGGGCTGAGGCGATTGCTTCCACCGATCAGTGCGACGCTTGTCGTCGTGTGATGGGGGCTACGGCGAGTAAATGTAACGCGCAAGGCGCCGCTATTGAGACGAAAGAACTTCATACGAAAATCAACATCGAGCTGAGGCATTTCCTTTTGAACCTCCTGTTCCTTCGCCACCATGTTCCGCATCAACAGTTAGTGCTCTAGCAGATTTCCAGGATAATGGGCCAACGACTCGATTAAAGAGTGACCTGCCTTCTTACACCTATAACTTAACGTCTTACAATGAAAACGGTAAGATACACTTTTATGTACCCTTTTTGTCTGATATGGTTTCCAAGTCATTTGTAATATGAAAATTCAACAAGTACCGGATTGTGATCCTTATTAATGCAATTAAAGATACAGGCTAACATTCTTTGGAATTATAATTAGAGGATAAAAACATGAAGGAAAGAACTACCCACACAGTTGATGCCGTACTCAAATTTTTATTTATTACTTTAGCTGTTGCCTCGACTCAATTGACCTATGCACAGCAGCCATTTCAAACCTACGACATGATAGTCAGCGACCCGGCCGGAGTTGTTGCTGCGTTAGACAAGTATCAAGCAAGCCCTACTGGGGAACAAAGTACCGCAACAGTAATTCTTAGCCAGTACCTCGCAAACGGGGAAAGTCTTGCGACACATCAGATTTTAGTGGTCTATCCATCTAACCAAGAGATGGATCTCAACCTAATGCGGAATGCAACTTCGGCCGATTGGGCTCAGTTCTTGAATGAAATGCAGGACTCAGCCACAGTTGAGGCAGAGGGGATAGGCCAGATCTTAGCTATGGTTGGAGACCCAAATGACCCAGTCGCAACAGCCATGGGTCGCACCAACGTTATTTATCAGTTGAATGTTGACGATCCCGCGACCTATGCTGCGGCATGGTCTGACTTCGCTGGGGCAAACCTCCAGGCTGGAAACGTTTCATATCTATCATCAGTCCTTGCATATGGCACTAACCCGGGAACGCATGTCGTTAACAATGTTTATAGTTCTCCTGGCGAAGCATTATCTAACCAGCCACAGTCAATGGAAGGCTTTGATGTATTTTTACAGCGAGTCAGCAGCATTAGGGCGGTTGTAGGTAGGGTAGTAACTACCGTCGTTGGCGAATGGCGTCCTTAAGTTGAGAAGAAAAGGGAGCTCTCATAGTTAATTCGAGAGCTCACTAAAAATTTGATCTGACTGGCTTATAAAACTTACCCATCAATCTCCCGTAGGAGGGAGAATTAAGTCTTATTTTGACAAACTGATAATAAAGGAAAAAATAATGAGTGAAGTGATTGGAACGTTTGATTTAGAACATGTTTGTAATACATACACTACTGATGCAGAAAATAACATTACGAATCATACCAACTGGAAAGGCAGCGCAGATGGGTATGGCTCCATTTGGGGGACACTAACATTTGCACCGACACCCCTTGGTTCTATGACGGAAGCGCTTGAGGGAGGGGAAGTGCGATGGACGGGCCAAGGCTTTCTTGAAGATGGCACATCAGTTGCAGGAACAGGTGCCGGGACCTGGAAAAAAGATCCAAACGGGCATGTTTGGCATACGGATTATATTCTTGAAATTTCTGATGGCTCAAAGATTCACTCTGTTGGGAAACTCGAACTTTCAACTTTAAAGTTCACCGGCACAAATTATTCAATTTAAAGCGGGGGGAAGAAAAATGAAGAAACTAGCATTTGGGGTTATGATCCTAGCACTCTGTAATTTCGCGATTGCAGATCATCACGCACTCAACTTGGAGGCCCGACAGCCTCGGACTGAAATGAATATTACATCTATCGATCTCGGAGATGACTTAAGTGTTGTCACTGCCGAGGGAGACATGGCTGGGTATGGTAAGGTATATGTTAGCTACCATTTAACATATAACAGAGAAGGATCGGGTGGGTTCTATACCGGTCAGGGACGAGGTTATATCGATGAGAACACTATGGCGTCCGGATCGTTTTCAGGTGTCTGGGTTAGAGATGGCTACTTAGTTAGGCTAACTGGGGTAGTATCATTGTCTGATGGTTCTCAAAATCTAGATGTCATTGTTATCGATCCGTTAAATCGAACAATGATACTGGATGCGTATGCACTAAAAGACTGAACTTCTAAATCGGTGGTTCATTTAGGCATTAGATGAACTACCGATTATTGCGCTGCATAAAAGATTGAAAAACGCTAATTGTCACCCCTGCCAATACAGTCCTTCACTAGTCGCAGATAGTCTAGGAATCCGAACCGCGCCAGCTGTGGATGAAATTTAAGACAAAAAAATGAGCTGCAAGCAGCTCATTTTCCCTGGACCATGTAGCAACCTATTGGCTGCTGCTGACCATGTACTCAACAAGTGCCGCTATATCTGCATCTGTACAGGTAAAGCATAGGCCCTTTGCCGGCATGCTGTTGACGCCGTTGACCGCATTTGTGACTACAGCCTCCATGCCTTTCTCCATGCGCGACGTCCATGCATCGGCGTTGCCAGCACCAACTTTTGGCGCGCCCGCAGCACCGGTACTGTGGCAGGCAAAGCAAGACATCATATAAGTAGCTTCTGCATCGAAGCCCTCTGTCAATTGTGCCAGCTGCACATGCTGCTGGGAATTGTCAGCCGAAATAGCGGTTGCGAAAGAAACAACCAACACGAATAGTCCAACCTTAGGTATTGCTGACATAATTACTCTCTTGATACTCAACACGTTTAACTCCTTACTCATTTAGATAAATTCTCGAATTCACTGTGTAAATCTTAGCTAATCGAACCTTAACGCTTACTGACTGGACATATAGTTAACCAGAGACAGCAAGTCATCTTCACTGCAGGTCATGCACAGGCCCTTGGCTGGCATCGCGTTTATGCCATTCATCACGTTTACCATTACGGCATCCATTCCCTTCGCCATGCGCTCGGTCCAAGCATCGGAATCCCCTAATAGTGGCGCACCAGCAGCTCCAGTGCCGTGACAGGCGAAACAGCTCATCTGGTAGGTCGATTCGACGTCGAAGCCCGCAACTTCTGGCACCGCTTCCACGACCTCTGCTGCAGCGGTGACCGCTGCCTGAGGCGCAGCTGCAGGTGCTGCAGATGCGGTACCGACGGTGCTTCCGACACAAGATTGACCCGCAAGGCAGACTTGCCCAGCGGGACGAATATTGTCTTCAATAGATTGCTGCGCGACAGCGATGCTGCCGAAAAGCAGTAGACCTAGGTGCGCGAGCGCGAGTACGAGCAGACGAGTCTTGGCAGTCTCTGATTGCACAGAAATAGCTCCTTTGTGTATAAATCGTGGAATGATAACTCTGGATTGCTATGAGAGCCTTTAGATATCGATCTATCGGTTCTTTGAGCAATTGTGCCAGAAAAAAGCAGCGGCATTATACCGCTTTTTGCCCTCATCTTGTATACGTGTTTTAGGACTTTTTAGATGATATTGAAGAGCATTTAGAGAAGAGATTTATGGGGAGACAATCAGGTTCAAAGGCGCCAGATGATAATACAACTCATTAGGGTTATCGTTTAACCCATAGCCGAAATAAAAATCAACCAGCATCTCGCTGATGCCCACGGCCGCAGGCACTAGATTCTCCACCACGGTGAACTCCTCTATGTCCGCGAGAGTCTTGTTACTGGCCCTGATGATAACACCCGGGTTGGCGGCCGAGTCTACAAACTGACCGGCATCGTTCAGAAACAAGATCTGTTGGTCCACTACGGCGGCGATGACGACAAAGCCGGCTTGACCCACATGCGCAGGGTCGATATCGATACGCCCGCCTATGTTCAGCGAGGCATCAGGGCTAAACTGATTGGTAAAGCTAAGCCCATTGTTTGAGGTTATGCCACCACTGAAAGTCGCGTTGACACTCGCACCGGAAAGACTGTTGCTCGCACCCAATGGATTGATTGACCCGCTGCTAAGAGTGGCTGTTATCTTGTAGTCGCCAGTGATTTCACATTCGGGATCCACTTGCTTATCGAAGGTGTTGGCCAGCAGGAAGTACCTGCCCGGACGCAGAAAACTCGTAAGAGAAGAATTGCATTCATTGGCTGACTTGTTGTCGTAGGCGACGACCTGAAGATTCTCATCGGCGATAAGCAGCACCGAGTCTAGTGTCGAAGAAGTCATACCCAATCTTATTGTCGCCGAGCTTGTTAGAGAGAATCGATATAGATCGATCGGACTGCTGTCGCTGCTGCCTGGCAGCAATTCGCTCACCCTGCAATCGCTAGAATCCAGGGTATTCTCCCGTGAGCCAAAGGCAAGTTCGGTAAACGGACAGTTGATAGAGCCATCATATAGTTTTTCTGCTCCCGCTATATCATCAGGTTGCAATCTGTCCAGATTACTAATGTAAGGCGCCATAATTGCTCTTGCCTCAGGCTCGTGATCCAGTCCGATGGTGTGGCCAAGCTCGTGTAGCGCGATGCGTCTAAAATCCCAACCCTCTATGCCGACCTGCGCAAGGTTTCCGTCGAACACATTAAATTCTTCGCCTTTATTAACAACAATATCAGCTTCGACTATCGATGGCCCACCAAGAATTGAGGCCTCATAGCTAACCACAGCAACGGCCAATGTGTTTTCACCGAATTCAGAACCACAAAAATCATTAGTAAAGTCGACACTACTGAAGCCGTCGTTCGCGCAGGGGTCTTTATTTTTTTTACGCAGGATAAAGTTAAACGATGTGGCGTCGTTCCATTCGTTCAGCGCCGCGATAAATGCCGCGTTCCAAGTGATACCGCTGGCGGCAATACCGTCCATATCCACATAGAATTCTGTTTCGCCGGTTGGCCATTTGCTGCCATCGAGCTCGAATGCAGATATCTGAACAGACAACAGCGTTGGGATAGCAAAGGCTAAAACTGACAGGACTGTTCTTTGAATGTTAGGCATGGGTCTAAGCATAGATCTAAATTAACGATGTCCTAAACTAATGAATAGTAAAACTTCACGCTAAATAGTAAGTAACGTTGCAGTGGCGGTAGTGTTTACATGCCCAGGCTAAAAGGCCACTAAACAAAGGGTTTTATTCCAAACCGCGTTATTGGATTTAGCCAGCTAATAGCGGCTCACTTTTTTATGATGGCAAACACAACAGCCTCCAGAATTAGTTATGGCCTCCCCCAATAGGCTACTTTCTGTAAGAACCGTCCTGTATAGACTGCCACCAATTCTGATTCGATAGATACCAGTCTATAGTTTTTTTCAAACCGGAGTCGAAGCCTTCCTGGGGGTCATAGCCCAGCTCCGTCATGATCTTGCTTGCGTTAATAGCGTAGCGTGTGTCATGCCCCGGCCTATCGGTGACGTAGGTAATCAATGATTTTGCCGATGCTCCTCTGGCGCATGGTGAATCGGGGAATCTAGATCCTAGCGCATTGTCTTCGGCGAAGCGCCTATCAATGAGCTCACACAATAGATTGACAACGTCGATATTCGCCCATTCGTTATTGCCACCAATATTGTATGTCTCGCCGTGACGACCATTCTTGATAACCAGTTCGATGCCGCGATTATGATCATCCACATACAGCCAGTCACGTATCTGTAACCCGTCCCCGTAGATAGGGAGATCTTTGCCCTTGAGTATATTGAGAATACAGACGGGTAATAATTTTTCCGGGAACTGATACGGCCCATAGTTGTTAGAGCAGTTGCTGGTGGTTACCCTGAGGCCAAAGGTATGGTGGTAGGAGCGCACCAGATGATCGGATGATGCCTTGCTCGCTGCGTAAGGCGAGTTAGGGGCATAGGCGGTAGTTTCTGAGAAAGCTGGATCATCTGCACCAAGGGTTCCGTATACCTCGTCGGTGGAGACGTGATGAAACAGGTGCTCGGGCTTCGCGTTCTCATCGATCCAATATTTCTTGGCGGCCTTCAACAGGCTGTGGGTGCCGACAATATTCGTGTCGATGAAGGCATTGGGGCCCTTTATCGATCTGTCGACATGGCTCTCCGCCGCAAAGTGAACCAAAGTATTAATCTCATGTTTATGAAGGAGCGACTCCACCAGTTCTTGATCACAAATCGAGCCGTGAACAAACTCGAGCCAATCCTGACCTAACAGGTCTACTAGGTTATTCTTGTTACCCGCATAGGTAAGTGCGTCCAACACCACTATGCGATCCTTGGGGTTGGAGCCATGCCAGAAACTGACGAAATTCGTGCCGATAAAGCCGGCGGCGCCGGTAACCAATAAATTTGCCATTCGGTAAATCTCTTTTCTAATTATCTGTCGCTGTTAGGTCAGCTCGGCAATGACTTCGGCCAACTTTTGTTCCCAATCGAGAACCAGACATTCGAATTCTTCCAATGCCCGGCTTCTGTCTAATACGCTATAGGCTGGACGTTTTGCCGGAGTCGGGTATTCGCTAGTGGTGATAGGAGTTATCGGTATCGCTTTACTTAGTATCCCTGCCTGCAATGCCTGGCCCTGGATCTGCTGTGCAAACTCAAACCAGCTGATGCTGCCACCGTCGGTCCAGTGGTAGATGCCCTGGTAGTCTCGCTTTTGAATCATAGCAAAAATAAGCCGGGCGAGGGAATCGGTGGAGGTGGGCGAGCCGATCTGATCTTCGACCACGGAAAGCGCATCGCTCTCAGCCATGAGCCGCAGCATGGTCTTTACAAAATTATTGCCATACCTGGAATACAGCCAGGAGGTGCGAATGATAGCTGCATTGTTGTTGCTTGCGGCCAGCAGGGCCTTCTCGCCGGCCAATTTTGAGGCGCCGTAGACTCCCAGGGGCTCGGTCTGATCATCGGGGACATAGGGGCTCGACTTCGCGCCGTTGAATACGAAGTCGGTGGATATATGCAGGAGCTTGGCCCCGCTGTGAGCCGCCCAGCGCGCCAGTGTGGCCGTTCCAGTTTCGTTGACCTGAAAGACAGCGTCTCGGTCGGTTTCGGCCTTATCCACCTGCGTATAGGCTGCAGCATTAACGATGACCGTAGGCTGCAGCTCACTCAAAACGGCAGCTGCAAGATCGGGTTTGCCTATATCCAGCTGCGTTCTGGGCAAGGCAGAGAACTGATACTGAGGGATGGGCGATCGTTCCCAGAGGCGGACCAGCGTCTGTCCCAATTGCCCTGAGGCACCCGTAACAAGGATATGCCCGGCACTCATGGGGTGGTGAGATAATTAGGTGCGGCGGCTAGAGGCAGGCCAGTTTCATCCTTGCCTGAAAGTAACGGAGTATTACCATTCACTAGCGGCCATTCGATGCCAACGGCCGGGTCGTTCCAGAGAAGGCTGTGTTCGTGTTCCGGGCAGTAGTAGTCGGTGCACTTATAGTAAAGCTCCGCCGACTCGCTCACCACATAGAAGCCATGGGCGAAGCCCGGTGGCACCCAGAGTTGGCGCTTGTTCTCGGCGGAAAGGAAGTCGCCAACCCACTTCCCAAAGGTCGCAGAGTCTTTTCGCATATCGATGGCAACGTCGAATACCTCGCCGGAGACAACTCGGACAAGCTTTCCCTGGGGCTGTCTTAACTGATAGTGCAGGCCGCGCAGCGTGCCCTGCAGCGAGCTGCTCTGATTGTCCTGAACGAAGCGGGCGTCTATGCCGTGATCCCGAAACCAAGCCTCGCGAAAGGTTTCCATGAAATAACCACGGGCATCGCCATGCACGGTGGGCTCGAGGAGTAATACATCGGGGATAGCGGTTTCTATTATTTTCATGGGAGTTTAACTTCCCGCCCGGATTCCTGGTTCAATGTCTGTGCTTAAGGAGTTGAAGAAGATACTGGCCGTAGCCACTCTTACCCAACGATTTCGCCAAACTCGTGAGTTGGCTGCCGTCGATAAACTTCTGCCGGTAGGCGATCTCTTCCGGACAGCCAATCTTCAATCCCTGCCTCTCTTCCAACACCCGAATAAAGTTCGCAGCGTCTAACAAAGATTGTATGGTTCCGGTATCCAGCCAGGCCGTGCCGCGATCGAACAGCTCTACCTTCAGCGCTCCGCGCTGGAGATAGACCTTGTTAACGTCCGTTATCTCCAACTCCCCTCGCGCCGATGGCTTGATAGACTTGGCGATATCGACGACGTCGTTATCGTACATATAAAGGCCGGTAACCGCGTAATGCGACTTCGGGCTTTTCGGCTTCTCTTCCAGGCCGATGGCGTTGTTCTGCTCGTCCAACTCCACCACGCCATAACGCTCGGGATCGTTTACGTAGTAGGCGAAGACGCTGGCGCCCTCCTTCTGATCGACCGCATTCTTGAGCGTGTCCTCGATGCGATTGCCATAGAAGATGTTGTCGCCCAACACCAGGCAGACGCGGCTATCGCCGATGAATTCCTCACCAATCAGGAATGCCTGAGCCAGGCCCTCCGGCTCCGGCTGCTGCCGGTAGCAGATATTCAGCCCCCACTTCTTACCGTCTTCCAGCAGCGCCTTATACACACCGGCATCTTCAGGAGTGGTAATGACGAGTATCTCGCGAATGCCGGCCTGCATAAGCGTCGACAGCGGGTAATAGATCATAGGCTTGTCATACACTGGCATGAGCTGTTTGCTGACTACCATTGTCATAGGGTGCAGGCGGCTGCCGCTGCCTCCGGCGAGGATTATTCCTTTGGTCATGTGGTCTCTTCTTACTTCCTGAAAAATAATTGTGCGATGTGAATTAGCTATTCGGCGTTACTAAGCTCTCAACAATTTCCGGCAGCACCGCATACAAGTTGTCCCGTGGATTAAACCCCAGGTCCCCGCAGATAGCAGCGTTATCAAACAGATTGTCCATGGTAAGGTTGCGGTAGGTTCTGCTACTAATACTTCCCTTACGCAGTCCCAATCTGCTGAATAACCCGGCCAGCGCCGAGGCGGCATATAATATCATAGGCGGGGCGCGCCACCCTGGCATTTGTCTGCCCAACGCCGCGTAAATCGCCGATTCGATCTCAGAAATTGAGTAGGCTGCGCCGTCGGTAACCGTATAGGTCTTGCCTTTGGCCTCTGCCGAGGTCGCCGCCTGAATGATCGCTCTCGCCAGGTCTTGGGAGCCAACCAGAGAAACGCGATTGGACAACAAGGGAAGAGGCGGCAGTGAGCCCCGTATAATCATGGAGATCATGGAAGCTATGTTCCCCTTCATGCCGACTCCGTAGACGTTTACTGCGCGCAGTATGACTGCCTCTAACTGGCCCTTTTGCGCAGCTGCTATAAGCTCTGCCTCCACTGCCAGCTTCCCTTCTCCGTATGCAGTGATATCACCCTGCCTAGTCTCGGCGGCGTGGGCGAGGCTGCTGCTAAGCAGCACGATGCGGCGTACTTTTTGTTCTGACGCGGCGGCGACCAGGTTTGTAACGGCCCGCACGTCAGGGTTTACTTCTACTTCGGCCGAGACAGCGGCTACGTGGGCCTGACCTGCCAGATGTAAGACGATATCTCTGTCTGCGCAGGCTTTCAGCAGGCCTGTCTGACTATTCAGATCGGCTACGATAACGTCAGCCTGAAGCTCTGCGGGCAGGCAATCACTCCTGTGCGCATCACGCAGCAAAACTCGGGTATCCCAGTCCTCCGCTGGCAGTAGTCGACAGAGTGCCTGGCCAATGAATCCGGAGGCCCCGGTTACAAGCACTCTTGGTCTGGTAGGGTCGATAGCGTCGGTTTCCAATATTAGATGCGCTCGCAGCTTGGTCTCTCGAGGTCTTATTCTGACCTATCTGCCTGACTAAAGAAACGCCAACCATGGGTATTGAAGAAACGTATTCCGGAGCTTGCAAACATCTTGAGGTGAGCCCAGCCTTTCTTCGCGGCGTTGCCTCCGTCGTGTTGGATTCGCATTGCGGGCACATAAGCTATTTCGGCGATCTTTCCCAGTCGCAATGACAGATCGAAATCTTCGAAATAGAGAAAATAGTTCTCGTCGAATCCACCAACTTTACGAAAGGCCTCGGTGCGAAACAGCATGAAGCAGCCACTGACTAGGGGAATGTTAGAGCTGGGTTGGTCTTCGGCGAGGTCATGCATCTCGAATCGCGCAAGTCGTTTCTTGAAGAGCCGCTTGGCGATATTGGGTAAGAACCCTCGAACTATAAATGTCTGAACAGAAGGATATCGTTTACAGAGATACTGCTTGCTGCCGTCGGCATACTCGGCGTAGGGGCTGGCCAACCCAATGTCTTTGTTACACTCGAGAAAAGCCAACCCGATCGACAGGCACTCTTCTTGCACTCGAATATCGGGGTTCAGTATCAGGTGATATTTGCTTTCGAGTTCTTTCAGAACCAGGTTATGTCCGCGACCATAGCCAATATTTCCATGGCCTTGAATGAGCCTCAGTTCAACCTGTTGCTCCTCCAGCGCCTGCGCCAGATCGCTAAAAATATCTAGCGTCAGCTTCTGCTGCTCAGAGTTGTCGATGAGGTAAGCCACTATCTGAGGCAATTCGACTGCACCACGCAGTTCACGAATCGATTCGTGTAGAGACGCTACCAGCATCCGCAGCTCCAGCTCTGAGGAATCGAAGCAGACTATTGAAATCGAGAGAGAGGGGGAACATTCATTTGGCACGTGGTGTTCGCTCGAGAATTTGCCTGAGGATAACTATTGCGCTACCAAACGATCGCCGAAAGGGGTGGAGATGACGCGCATACCCTCGGGGACGTCCTCAGGATTAATCCGGCGCGGTGTGAACCTGGCGGCGTTACCTGCTTGTTCTTCGTCCTGCGCTACCGCGCCATTACGAAGCGTCTCGAACGGGTTCTTGGGTTGGTCCTCGACGCTCTCTATCAGCTCATCCGGAGGGTTCACGGAGGGCAATGGCGCGCTTGTCGGCAAAGTCAGCCTGGCAATATTGGCCGCGTCGTTGCAGCTAACGCCCTGCCCACTAAATTCAATACAAGGGCTGTTGCCCGGATACCGAATTAAGATATTACCCGCAGCCACATCGACAATGCTGTAGCCACTATAATCGGGTATGGGAGTATTCCCGTTGGCGCCCACTCTAACGATAATTGTCTCGCCGCCCCTGTGTTTCACCATCGCGGAGTAGTTATCCCCAAGCCTGCTGGTACCCATAAGTGTAAAGGGAGGTGCAGATGTAGTCGCTCTGGATTCGCGATTTGGCCGCGCTGAAGATCTACTTGTGTTGTCAGCAGAAACTTCGACCGGTTCAAACAAAGTAAGATCCTGTTGGTCGGCTTGAGTATCCGTAACTTGTCCCTGCAATTGGGCAGGTACAGTATTTGGGTATGTGAATGCGGCTGCAGTCACTATCGCGAAGGAAATAATCTGTTGTTTCATGATAAATTCCAATAAAGTGCTGTTCCGTATTGAGTCAGCCGGGGGTTTCAGGGCAACCACTACATCTGACGTAAAAATCCAAGCAATAGTTTGGCTTATTTCGAATCTTAGGGCTACCGGAAATTACTAGTATGAGTCAAATTTGCCTAACAGCCGCTCGCACCCAGGCCGTTATCCAAGCCATGTTCCGCAGAAGGCAGCATTGGATCACTCAAACATGGTGATATCTTCCCCAGGGCCCTTTGAACTTTGGGGGGTTCTAGGCCGTCAATCACTCGACCCGTGAACGCTATATTGACCAAATCTTCCAGACGGAGGTCCGGCCACTTGGTCTCCTCGACCACGGCTTGCGCTTCGCATCCATTACAGACACTTGCGGACCTGTCCGATTAGATCCGGACACACTTCTTACACGGCTGCTCCACAGCGCCTAAAATCGATCGTGACCGAGAGTTGCGCCGATAGTTTACGCCAGGAAGAGCCACGGGAATGAAGAAAGGGGTCGATAGCATCAGAATCCATGGTATTTACCTTCCCACCATACCGATCTCACATTTTTGCTCGCTGTAGCGACCTCAGAAGGCTTGGAGGGCTCAACAGCATCAGAAAGTGAAAACCATTACCCTTTATTGGCCATCTTATTTCTCCCGTAGCACTGCTGAGAAAGTACCCGCACCAATAAGAACGACAAGTGAAACCTAGCTGCACCCCGACCACTTCGCATTCCCTAAAACCAAGCAAATGAAATCAGTACCCAGAAACAACAAACAAAGCGCCGCGCATTCGCATACCGCAGTACACCCGCGCATAAAAAAGCCAACCCCGTTAAGAGCTGGCCTTCTGATTTCCTCGATTACTCTCGTTTACCTTTCTAATCATCGAACTGGATTGAGTCCCCCAGCCCTTCAATATTGACTTCGTCTACTTCCGGAGCCTTGCCCTCCTCTAGCGTCTCCTTTAACGCCCGCCCGTAAGCAATCCTCGCGGTTTGTAAGGCTGCCGCTTGGGCTTGAAGTCGCGCTAGCTCAGAGTCTACGTACTGTAGACTGCCCAGCTGAGCTTTAGACTCGTCAGAGAGTGTCTCTACATCGTACTCTGTGCCGTCTATAGTGATTGTCGCCATTTTTATCCCCTAACTTAGCTTTTTAACTTACGTTTTATTTTATCGCTAAACCAAACAGAACGCGAGCCATCCTTTTACGACAATACACCCACGCACAAAAAAAGCCAACCCCGTTAAGAGCTAGCTTTTATGTTGTGATTTCTCTCTGACAACGACCTACACGCTCAACCCTTCGCCCGCATAATAAGCCAAGGCGTTGGCCCCGACCGCCACTCCCATGTTGCGAGTAGTTGGTCGAGATGAGAGAGCTTGGTAAACCAAGCGGGCGGATTATCAAGCTGTCTCGAACCGTTATCTTCGATAAGTTCTATCGTGTGTGTCTTCTCAAATCTCGATAGCAGTTTCTGGGTAATGCCTGGTCGCAAACACTCGTGGGATTCGACTATAATATCGAGCGTTCGAAGTGCCGGCGCTAAGTCAGGATCCAGTAGTTCTTCCTCTGCGCCTTCGATGTCACAAAAGACTAACGCGGCCTCGTTTTCATACTTGGCAAAATCATCGGGCGAGAAAAGGCCGCCTATCGTAACTCGGTCACTTACGCCGTTTTTCTCGGCTAATTGCCTACAAGAATTTTGTGCATTCACATCTGTGTCAAACGCGAGCGAGATGAGGCCCGGGACTGCACGCGCAAAGCCCACAGCGTAATAGCCTTCGGCACAGCCAATGTTGATTATCTTTGTGTAGTGCCCCGAGAGCGCTTTATGAATAGAAGGCTGTAGGGGCTGCTCATAGCAACCGAGAAGCTTAGCGATGTGGCAGCCCTCTGCAGAGCGCTCAATAAACTCCATCCCGGCGAGCGGGCCCTGTAAAACCTTTGTCCCCTCTTGTTCAATAAGCGTGTTTTGAATGAGCACGCTGCGCCATTTTGAAAGCAGTCTAAGTGAGTTGTTAAGAGACGCATTAGGGTTGTCAGTCTCTTGGGAAAGATTAGCAAGCAGCTGCTGGGTGATGTTTTTTGCTAGGCTCATGAGGCTCCCTCAGTTATCGCCAGAATGTTTAGGATTTTTGGACGGAAAGGAAGCGTGCGAAGGGCCACGATT